>Ga0102864_1000007_pt1 | contig 124938 bp, 114 predicted proteins | sample Colrivmet1449B02_FD_84976 | JGI IMG/M metagenome (GOLD analysis project Ga0102864, IMG submission 84976) | Estuarine microbial communities from the Columbia River estuary - metaG 1449B-02 | ecosystem: Environmental > Aquatic > Marine > Intertidal zone > Estuary | place: USA: Columbia River...
GCTGAGTGCTCCAGTGCCATTATAGGTGTCGGCACCATAGGCAGTGACCGTTCCTGAGTTTGACGAAATTGTCGTCCAATCTAATAGTTGTGCTCCTGCGGAGGTTTCAATTCTATATTGAGTTATTCGTGAGTACGTCCCTGCAGTTCCGCCAGTTGAGGTGATATTAAATTTGAATGTTCCGGCATCACTAGAAGCAACCGCCAAAGAGAAAGTCGGCGCTCCAGGAGGGGTTTCTACTATTGTTGTAAATGTTTGGCTAACTTCTTGACTGATTTGCCCACCAGTATCACGTGTTCTAAAATAGACGGTATATGAAAGTGCTGGAGTGAGGTTTGAAGCAGAAATGTTTCCGCCGCTCGTCACTGTCGCCCAGTCGGATATTAGTGTTGCACCTTGCATAATTTTTGCTTGAACAATATCAACGGGATATGAAGTTGGAGTCGTCGTAAATGTAACTACAGCGTTCAGTTCCGACGTAGCAAAAGATATGTCCGTTGGCGGCAACGGTGGTAGGCCGTTAGTAAAACCAAAACCTCTTGCTGCCACCCCGGTAAACGACGAGATAATAGGCATTACGCGAACCGTGTTCGTGAGGCAAATACAGTATATGTACTTGCTGCAGTCCTAACTATCGTATAGGTGTAAGCATCGATTCCGGCACTGGTGTTGGCTGATGATGGAGTGACGCCACCTTGCCAAACGAGAGTACTCGTTGCTAGGGTGATTGTACTAGAATATCCAGCACTTGAAGCAATTTTTGCAATAATTGTGACCGTAACAGATTTGCCGTCTGCGTCAAGGAGTGTCCCTACGTTTGTGAATGTTGGAACCCATGTCACGCTTTTTCCGGTTGTGGGATTGAAAAAGTATGCCGTTGCTGTAGTGACGTCAATTGTTTGTACGCCTAGTGCTGATGCGGTGCCGGGGAGGTTTGCCGTCGTTGAGTAGGTGAGTTGTTCTACCGGCATAGTAAGAACAGCCTTACTAACTGTTCCAGCATTGATAGTTGGGGCAGTTAGGGTCTTATTGGTCAGTATCTCGGTTGCGTTAAGTTCAACAATGGTGTCGATATTATTAATGCGAACTTTTGCGGGAACGTTCTTTACTGTCATACTTTATGCCTCTTCGATTCCGCTTATCGTAATCGTCACGCCAGCGTTTGATGCTAAACCAGAAATTTTTTCTCCAGTAGCCAAAACGAGCGATAGGTTTAAAATGGTTGTTTCGCTGGGGTCTAATGAAATCGCTTTAAAAATTGTTTTTGCGGCGGCGGCGGCTGTGTAGTCGGCAACGTAAAGAGTTGCAGTTTGTGTTGCAGAATCAGTATTACAAAGCATGATTTGTTTAACAATCGTTGACGTCGATGCTGGCGTCGTATAAATGTTTCCTGCAGAAGTTGCCATCGCTTGCGGGCCAGCAAGGCGTTTTTGTGTAAAAGCCATCCGTGGCCTCCTTCATGAACGTTCACTACTCAGTTTAGCGTACAACGAGGCTATCATTAACTACTTTGTTATAAACAATAGTCGCCACCGCACCCGGGGGAGTATCCGTCTGAATAGTACCCCAACCGCCCATCCAAGGCCTCAATGAACCCCTCGTGCGACCAATATTTTTTACTTCGGCCCGTGCGCCACTTGCGCTGAGGTGGTACGGTAAGGGAATTGGCGGCTTGCGCCCTCATCAACCGTGAAACACTTTTGGAGTTTTTGAACAACATGATTTTACACACACAATATTCATATAACGAAGAGTTCTCCCAAAAACTTGCTTTTTGGATGACCGCCGTGGGTTCAGACAAATCTTCGTATCATGGGTACGAGGACATATACTCACACCTTTTATCCGATATGTCGCCAACAGCATTCTTGGAAATTGGTCTTTTTCTTGGAGATACTCATAATACTGACCTCTTTGCTTGGACGCAAATGTTTCCTGAAACAAAAATTTATGGGGCAGATATAAAGTCTCATCTACTTTTCGAGAGTGGCAATATTCAAACATTTTTCGTTGACCAGTCACGCCCAGAAACCTTTTTAGATTTAAAGAACTCAATCGGCAATAAGGTTGACATCATCCTGGATGACGCTTCGCATGTTCTTGATTTGACAATTTCCACTTTTGAGAACATGTTTGATTTCCTTGAAGATGATGGCATTTACCTTATAGAGGACATTCTTTACGAGAACTACAATATGGATAGTTGGGAACAGCGTTCATCTGAATTAAAAGAATACTTTGACAAAACTGGTCTTACTTACGAGATGTATGCAACATCAAAGGTTCATTCCTGTGTGGATAGTGTTGTTTTAGCGGTATTCAAGGGGAAATGATGCGTTTTCACTTAGTAAGTTTGCCGCATACAAATACGACCGAAACCTTCACTGCCTGCGCTTATACAGAGAAGGTGCGGAAATTTGCAATCATGATGAAGAACCTCGGGCACACCGTATTTCTTTATGGTGGCGAGTTCAATGAAGCACCTTGCGATGAGCACATCATGTGCATTACTGAGGAGCAACGACTAAAGGCCGTGGGCAACAACCACTACTCCGCCGCGTCATTCGACTGGAACCTACCTCATTGGGTTGAGTTCAACGGCAACGTCATCAAGGGTATTCAAGAACGCCTAGAACACAAGGATTTCATCTGTCTCATAACTGGATATGCATCTAAGCCAATTGCTGATGCCTTCCCCAACGAACTGAGCGTGGAGTTTGGGATTGGATATGGCGGGTGGTTTGCTAACTATAAGGTGTTTGAGTCCTACGCATGGATGCATGCCTGTTATGGGTCTAAAGTCAACGACCCTCACACTCTTGACGGCAAATTCTTTGACACCGTTATCCCAAGTTATATCGACATTGATGACTTTACCCTACAAGAAGAGCCCGACGACTACTACCTATACATAGGTCGACTGACGGAGCGTAAGGGTTATCAGGTTGCTGTAGATGTATGCAAGGCGCTCGGCAAGCGTCTAGTGATTGCTGGTCAGGGAACTCCACCTTCTTACGGTGAATACGTGGGCGTAGTTGGGACTGAAGAACGCTCAAAACTCATGGGTGGGGCAATCGCTACATTTACCCCAACTATCTATGTTGAACCTTTTGGTACCGTTGCTATAGAAGCAATGGCATGTGGTTCTCCTGTTATCTCAACCGACTGGGGGGCGTTTACGGAGACTGTCATTGATGGCGTCACTGGCTTCAGGTGTCATACTTTGCAAGAATTTATGGATGCTGCGGAGGCGGCAAAAAACCTTGACCGTAAAGCAATAAGCCAGTACTCCAAGGACCGCTACGGCCTCGATGCGGTGGGGCTTATGTATGAAAAGTATTTTACGCGGCTACAAACCCTCTGGGGCAAGGGTTGGTACGAACTCAATAGCATCCCTCTAGTTGAAGAAGACTAGAAGGAATGACTACCGACGCGAAGTGTTAAGCGTCGGCGTAATGATAGAAATCATAGTTTGATTGGATTCTATGGATTTGTATTCTTCAAGAGGGCGTTCACGGTCGCTTCAAGCGACGCAATTTTTTGTGCTTGCTGAGAGGACTGTTGAGACATTTGTGCAAGAAGGCCTTCAATGACTTTGGTCAGTTCAATTTGTGAAACAAGGCTTTCAATGATTTTAATCAGTTCAATTTGGGTCTTGGACATTTTGTCTCCTTGGTGTCTGGCTAATTTACTCATCTTATGCTATAAATATGTCATGGCTAATCAAATTACTCAGATATCTATGATTTTTGGTGGTGAACCCAGATGGACGTAGTGCCACTCATTAATTTAAATGCATACGTATTAGACGTTGCCGATATTGATAATCGGTTGATTTCTAAAATTATTTTGTCTAGCAATCAAAAACCTGATGCCGTAAATTTTCCGCATACATATTTTGAAGATATTGTTCTTCCGGGTGTTCCCGAAATCTACGACTTATGCAAAAAAATATCATCCGTTGTAAGCAGTGTTTTGAATCGAGAATACTCCGTTGAGTCAATTTGGGGTTTAATTTTAAATCGTGGCGAGTCAGTCGGGATGCACTCTCATAAATCAAATTCTCATCTTTATCCGTCAGAATTTTACTCTATTGTCTACTATCCATCCGTTCCGGAAGGTTCTGCGGAAATCGTATTTTCTTTAACACATTGCAACACAATAGAACAATCAATATCGATTAAACCCAAAGAAGGAATGCTCATCATATTCAATTCGTATATTTCTCATATGACATCCCGTCACATGTCTGATGAATCGCGAATCGTTATCAGCGCCAATCTTTGCCCGTTAGAACCGAATACGAAAATAGTTCCAGATTGGTCACCATATAGATTAATTGGTAATAACGGGGGAATAGATGTTTGTTTGTGACGATTTTATAAAAAATACCAATTTGGTTAATGCTATTAAAAATGACTTTAATTTTTTTCCCGAAAATATGGGAGATTTGGAAAATATTGGAGAATACAATAATTATTTTCATTCCGGAGAATCTACATGCAGTGCCCCATATATGTTCTGGGATGGATGGTGGAGCAGCCCGGCCAACACCCTAAGAAAACAAGTAATTGAAGCCGTCTGGCGTGATACTGGTTTGTTGGGTTTCCCAGAATCTGAAATATGTGGTTTTGAGTATTGGTGCAGAACATTCAAGCCTGGTCAATATTTGAAAGTTCACGTTGATGAAGATACATTTGCCTACGCCCGCGATAAGACATTCAATGCTCCTGTTATCGGTGCAATTTGGTATGGATTCACATCCTGTAGTGACGGTGGATTTTTGGAAATGCATGAAAACAAAATCAAAGGTTCTCCAGAAAATGCCCTAGAACGAGACAACATAGCCCCCTTGTTATCTTCTCCTGAATATATGGAACGCTTAGCATATGTACCGAATCGCCTCATCTCTTTTGATGCTGGCAGGCGCCTCCATGGAACCACCCCAGCGGCCAATGGCGTGCGTCAAGTAATGGTCATCAACGTATGGCATAAAGACTCTCCGCCATTGGCGCTAAGTACAGGTGAATTTTTCTATGAGTGATGCATCTTCGGAAATAAATAAGCATCTTAGGACAATTTTTGTTTTTACATGTGGTGTTGATGAAAGCGATATTTGCATGACGGTCAAGAGCGCATATGAGAACGCAAGATTTCCTAGTCGTATTTATTTTGGAATAATTGACCAAAGAACTGATGGTCAATTTTCAAATACTGACTCCTACAAGAATGTAAAAAAAGTAAACATTGACTACAAATATCCACTTGGTCTCGGTTTGGGCAGACTCAATGCATTTATGCTCCACGAAAATCAAGATTATGCTCTGCAAATTGATGCTCATACAATTTTTGATAAAAATTGGGATATGAATTTATTGCGCGAGATATCCAAACTTTCTGTGAAATATGAAAAGCCCGCTATAAGCAATCGACCAAAATGGTATACGAAAAATAAGATAGGAGAAATTCATAAACATGACACGCTTGGGGCGCCATTGGTGTTGGGGAATCCTTATGGATTATATGAATCTGAAATAATCGGTGGAATGGCGGCAGGCGGGGAGTATGAGCATTATCTTACTTCGGGGGGTTTTGTGTTTGCAAAATTGGACCTTTTTAAAGAAGTTATGCCCGACCCGCGTATTGCTTTTTATGGAGAAGAACACGTCCTCGCCCTGCGAGCAAGTGCGCGAGGATGGAGGTTTTTTTCTGTCAGTGACAGTTGTCTGTATTCATTTGGCCGACATGAATCAATCGTTGATGGAACGGATGATTCTTGGAAAAAAATATATTCCAAACCATTAACAAATAATAGGCCGTGCGTTGATTTCAATGCATCCATAAATGATAAATCATCAATTGTTAAGCAAATACTTGATGGAGATATTATTGGATATTGGGGGGCTCCGACAAAAGAAGAATATGAAATATATATTCAAAATTTGGGATTTGATTATCGGTCTGAAAAACCTATAGTTTTGTTGGCTGACGACGTGAATCCTCAATAAGTTTCGGCATCCAAATCCTATGTGGATTGTCTTGACCGACAATTTCTTCCGATGTGAATGATGTCCCGTAACACGCCATGCTTAGATAGGCATACCTCTGACCATGGGTTACGGGTAACACTTCATGTCTTCCAACATAATTTGAAGGATAGGCAATGACCGAACCGGACTTTGGCTTCCATTTATAGGGGATATTTGGGAAGCACAGTTCTCCACCTATGAAGTTTGTTTCATTAAGTTCTTCGGTTGATTCAACGCAATCATTTAAATATAAGTTTATGCTCGTACTATTATGCATTGATACTTGATTTCCCGTTTTCTGACCCCACTCATAAGGAACTTGGTCATCGCAATGAGGACCAATTTTTTGACCATTTTCATATCCTGCCAGATGCCCCAGGGGTCTCCACCATGCCGTCGTTGCTGCATCAGGAAAATGGCGACAATATTCAATCAGGGCGTCATAAATTGCGTTTTCTAATTTATTTATAAATTCATTTGCTTCATTTACTAATTGTCCTAGTGCTTCAGGTGAACGTGTATTGAGAAATCTTTGAGGAGCAATAGAAATGTCCTCAATACTAAACTTAAAACCAGTAGCATTGACTGCGTATGTAATTCCTTCTTCTTCGATATATGTAAAAGTATTTTCTTTAGCACCACGCAGTGCGGATATGTATTTTTTCAAAAACTCTTGGTCTATATCTATAACATCTTCACAGACAACGACACCCATACCTATGTGTGTTGATTTCATTATTCGCCAACCAGTCTTGTTGCATTAAATTGTTCCGATGATTCGTCATACCCTCGCGACTTCAGGAACTCCCTATAATCATGACGAAGCGTTGGCATATATACATTCGTGCTGATTCGAGCACCTTCTGGATTTATTTTTGGGTCACATACGCTCTCGCCAACCTCTTGGTTGGGTGTCCCTTGTGAATACCAACCAAGATAAGAGATACGTCTTCCAGATACGATAGGACGCACCTCATGTGCAGCCATATAATTGGATGGGAACATCATGATGTCGCCAGCACGCGGAGAGTATGTTATTCCTAAATAATTAAATATGTGTTCCCCGCCAGAAAATTCACCGTCCACTAACGAATTCTCGTCATTCGATGAATTGAGATACGTGATTGATGTTATAACGTTTCTGAGTGCCAACTCCTGCGACGTTTGATGTACTCCATATACATATTCGGCACTTATGTCGGAGTGACTCCCAAGATAAACGCCTGGCGAATATGAAACTAGGTGTCCTTTGACTTTCCACCATATGCAATTATACGCAAGTGGAAAACGTTCAAAATATTTTAACAAATACGAATCTTTTATAGTTTCAATATCCTGAAGCATTTTGGCAATTTGTGGACGAGAATCACGATGAATTACGGAACCGCGTCGAGGCATTGCATCCATTGATTCACCAGTAAATAAATATCCGCTTTTATTAATGTATGCCATTTCCCCAGTTTCTGGGTGAATAGTCTGCTGATACATGTCGGCATGTTCGAGGTCTACTAATTCTGTTGCGGTCTGAAATATGGCTTCCCAATTGGCAGAAAAAGCATTCCTAAATATGCAGACACCACTACCAAGATGTTCTAGTTCAACATCATTGTTAATTATCTCCATGTATTCACCTTATTTCAGAACTATGGAATTTGCGTTGTAGGGGACGAAGAAAATCACCAGATTCACTAGGTTGATATTTCATTTCTATATGGTTTTTGTAATCAGAAAAAATATCATTCATCCATACTTGTCCACTATGAATATATGGCGAGTTATCACATACTGATATCCCATATTCGGGAGATGAGGAGCCCTGTCCGAAGTATTGAAGATATGCATACCTGTCTCCAGACGTAACTGTTGCAACATAATGTGCACAAATATAGTTTGCTGGAAACAAAAGAACATCTCCTGCTTTCGGGGAATGTGTAACGCCAGCATATGGAAAAACTATTTCGCCACCACTGAAATCATCATTTAAATAACACATTGCAGCAAGGACATGCCTGGAGCCCAATTGCATACTCGGTTCAAAGCCTGGACTGTAGTTAATGTCATTATCACAATGAAGGCCCTGCTCTGAGCCTTCTGGATAAAAAATTGGGTGTCCTTTGGTCTTCCACCATATGCAAGGTAATAGCATGGGAAAAATTTCCAAATACTCAAGAAGCGCCTTATAAACGGCAGAATCGCAGTTATTAAAAAAATTTATGCATTCTTCAGAATTCGGGTAGTTGTAATAGTTGCTCAACCGAACACAGGACTTCGATATATCCTCTTGCCGGAACCTGTGCCCGCTTTTATTAACCAAACACTTAACAGAATTATCATCATTGAATTCGTATGTGTAATTATTTTTAAACTCAACCTCTTGTAGGGAATTCAAAAAATCAAGAATGGCACCATCTACATTAAATGATTCATTAAATAAGACAATTCCATTACCTAGATTTTTCATACTGAAAATTCCTATGTTAATACTTCGGTATCGTGTGTCGTACCGTATTGCGCAACACATCGACCTTGGAATACGGGATTAATCCCCAATTCTACTTCGCCTTTTGAATATATTGAAAATTCAGATTTACAATAACGCTCATAATCATCGTAAATATTATTCATCCACATTCCAGGACACCAATCAAAACTATCTTCTGGTTCAACTATATTGATATTTACCTTGCTGTCCGGTGAGCCTTGTCCAAAAAACGATAGATACGTGTATCTACTTCCTGCGGTCATTCTGGTTACGTCATGCGATGCAACGTAATTCGTTGGAAACATAATAACATCACCACGCTGTGGTTTATATTCAATACCCATATGAAAAAATCTCAAATTACCACCGACAAAATTGGTGCCATCTAGTTGCGATTCATTATCCACGCCATCATTCAAATAAGTAAGGGCTCCACATGTTTGACGGGCCGCCATTTGTCCACGTGGCATATAGCGAACGCCGTCCGTTACCTTGTAATTAGTATCGTTGTCGCAATGCGAGCCAAGGATTCCTTCATCCATATAGCGAAGAATATGACCACGATTACGCCACCAAACACATCCAACAAGCAATGGATAAATGTCAATATAACGAATCAGGCATTTATAAATAGTTTCTTCCATATTGTGAAAAAAACTAGCAATATTTTCTGGAGTTGTTTCATCTACCGGACGGAGAATTCTTACGGGCGTTGCCGGGATGTCCTCTGGACGGTAACGAAAACCATCTTCATTAATCCCATATTTCTCGCCATCTTCCCCAACAATATAGGTCCAACGATTTTTATGCGACTCTTCAGCCCTACTGTCAATATATTCTAATACTGACTTCTGTTCAAACTGTAATACGTTTCTAAAAACCACTATCCCCGGGCCCAGAATTTCGATTTGATAATTTGATATTTCTAGTATTTGCTCATCGCCAATGACGGGTGTATCTGGATGAGGAATGACAGACGTATCTGGGCGCGCGTTCATTTTGTCACTATATCAGTTTTTGATGATGAAGTTATGACCAATACCAAAAGGTACATGATAGGTGGTGATATTTGGGTAATCATCTATCACTTCAAATAATTTATAACTTGGACAATGCGCATAGTCTTCACCGTATATTTCAGAGTTATCATTGGTATTGATGAGATGAATTACTCCACCTACTTCAAGAGCATCTATGTGGGAATTTATCAATTCATCATCTAATACTAGATAGACCGCACCAAGTAACATAAAATCAAATTTTAGACCAGAATATTCATAAATATCTTCTTGTTCAATAACTTCATACTCAATGTCAAATGGAAACTCTGGATTGTTTAATACAAACAATTCAAAATTATTCAAATATTTGTTATTTAAAAAAGTCAATTTGCAACCGATAGAAGCCAATGTTGCAACTAAATTAAAATGCTTGTCTGGCCCATTGATTAAGGCATTCTTTGGCCTTTTTACATTCGCCATCATCAAAGCAAAATAATCAGTACATAAATATAGGGATTGCTTCCAACCAATTTGAGGATTATCAAATACTTCATGCGACAACATCGCGCCATCGCCTATGGCAATTGCCCGTTTGTCTAGAGTCATTGAATTATAATATTCTTTAATAGATGTATTGATATCGTTATAAGCGGAGTCGTAGTCGTAGTCAAGACCCTCAGATAGGTCTCTCGTTAATTCATTCGAAATTAAAGACGCAAGCAAATATTTATTACCAAGTATTTTATCCACGGGCCAGAACCTCCAAAGCAATCTGTCTGTCAAACCATGCGCGCCTCAAATTTATTACGAGTAACATGCTAATACTACGAACAGTATTTTGACTTGCTGTAGGTAGCGTATTTTTACTATATTCAAACGTGCTGCGTATATTAGAAATAATTTCTTCAATCGTGGCGATATATAGTTCTTCCTCCTCCATACCAACGGTAAACAGTATCGATAAAATAATCGTATCCAAATAAGCGATATTGCTCGTCGCGTCATACGTGCGATTATCTTTATTGCCGATTCTAGTTGTCATACTCATCTGCTATTTCTTCAGGAATATTTAAACTCACACAATGATGGCCAACGTTTAGTTGAGTAGACCATGTCATTGTTGGCCCATCCCACCGAACAACATTTTCAGAAATATCATCGTCGTCGCATGTGCCTGGGCCAACTTTGCCTTCTGGAGCGTTGACAACCGTATATCCATACTGCTTCTCAAGGTCTTCTTCTTTAATTATGTTAAAATTAATCTTCTTCATTACACGCCGTTCTCAATTTTTTCCAAACTTTGAAACATCTTAATAAGTGAAGAATAACCCCTATAGTCAGGGTCGTCCTCTGCTACGGGGATTGTGTAATCGGACGTTAATTCATCCTGGTCGACGCCCAATACCAAACACAAATCAAATATGCTTTTCTCCAAGAAAGACGCTGCCTTATCTTTGGCTTTTTGTTTTTGTTGTTCATTTAATGCCATGGTTTATTCATTCTCCAATGAGGATAATTTTGTCTTCATAATTTTTATTCGTAAGCAGGTCTCGTACATGTCGGCAAATTCTTTTTTGTGTAAATTGAAAATTCCAATTTTCACTGCCCATAGTTTGAATTCTACTGGTTCTGGTGGTGCGATTTCAGGAAGCGAACATACGCCAGTTTTGAAATATTGGGCGACCTGCATATCGGGAAGTTGCATGAGTGATTTGACTGGTTCGACGGAATTTTGCTGGTCTATATGTAGACCTACGCTAGTAAGCAATTCGTTCGCCACTTCAGCCATTGGTTCACGGCTCTCTGCGTATATGTAGGCCCATTGCCATTCGAGTAATAGTTTGAACAATTCATGCAACGAAGGCGCTCCAGGATATGGATGAATCATCTGATACTGCTTAATTAGGTGTTCTGAGCCTGGCGTCAATTCATTGTAGATAATTGAGGCTCCACCAGGAATGTTGTAAATGACAACATGATTTACGATTTTTTCCAAGAAACCAGTATCCATAAGGATGTCCTTGAATTCGGTACGACCATAAAGTTCGTCCATTGGGATATTCATGTGAGTGTCAGTCGAAGAACAGGTTGGGGCCATCCAATGGTCGGCTTGTTCTGAAATGGCGATACTTTTCCATACTCTGAACCCATATCTAAATCGTATTGCTGGCGTAGTAAATAGACTAAACATTGAACCAATGTGGCTAATGACATCATCTTCGGATTCAAATAAATCTAAATCAAAACCATTTCCAGCAAGCGACCCGTACAGCGTCGCCTCAAATTCGGCAATTTTTTCCCTGAGTGCTTTGATTTTTATTTGATTTGACAAACTCTTCATAGAACACCTCCAAACACTGCGTATTATCTCATCATTTAGTCACAGTAAACTATACCACTCCGCATTATCCAAGTATTTCGTCAATCGCTTCCCGGATTGTCCAACTTTCACCCGTAGTTAAAGGTTCCTTATCCAGCGGCATTGCCTGCCAATTGAATCTAGCAATCACCGTACCGCTTCGGCCAACAATAAATTTCTCCCAATTGCTCGGGATTCGCGCCATGGCGGCACCTTCTACATTTCGTCCTGCAAATGCTTTATCACTATTGTCTGCCATGGAATCAGATTTATTGCGTTTTTCTTTTCCTTTAATGATGGAATATAGCGGATGCTCGTTTGGACCATTAACATCAATTTTCTCAGAAATAGGGAAATTAACAAATTCATATGATTTTTTTATGAATGATGAAATTTCATCGTTGGGGCAGGGTTCCATCTTCCCAAATTGGTTACAAGGGACACCCACAACGCTGAAACCTCGGTCCTTAAATTCGTCATGCACGATTTGTAGTTGTTTAAATTGTCGTAAACTTCTGGCATAAGACCAAAAATTACTGCATTTTGGTTGATACCCGCATTTGGATGCAATATTGACGAATAGTGTTACTTTTCCATGAAATTGACTCAAAAAATCTGGCTCACCATCGATTGAGGACATACCTACTTTATAGAGGTTATTTTCGTCATAAGACATTTCATTCACCAAACCCTTGAAATGCCACGGAACCATAATCGCCAACAACAACGCGTCCGCTCATTCGATTTTCCTCTACAGATATGAAAACATTGAATTTAAGGATTGTTTCAAAGGGTGTTTCTATAGGAATACTCCACTCTAAGGAGTTATTTTCTTTGCTTGAATCAGTGAAACTAATTTCCCCCTTATCATTCCATATCCTCCCGCCCACAACTCCACCATTGTCAATTAGTGAAATATGAAAATCTTCATCACCTAGCGGCGTAAATGCAGTGATTTTGAAAGTAGAAATTGAATCAATCAACATTATAGACCTCGGATATTTCTGGTTCAGCCAGTTGCACCAAACTATCATGGCGTGGACCTATTTGCTCTCCACGTTCATTGAGTCCAGTTCGGATGCCATTCATCCAAGTCCATGGCTCATCTATTTGTTTTTTCATCTTAGCATCACTATATGACATTCTTTTTTGAATAAGTTCGTTGTCATCCCAAAGATTTTTCATTTTGAAATTAACGTCTTCTTGAAGATGAGAAGGTTGAATATAAAAAAATGCAAAAGGCATTCCTTCGGGTAAAATAACTTCTTTGCCGGGCGTAGTGAATCTCCATGTCATCTGCACTTCATCAGGCCACCAACTACTCGGTATCAATGCGGTCAGTGGTTCTAGTCCATCAATAAAAAAATTAGGGGAACCAGTAACAACGGTGTCAAAACCTTGCTCCGTACCGAATGCCCATCCAAGATGGATATCAATCATCCCAATTTTGTTGCAATTGGCGATAGTTCTACCATTAAATGAATCATCCGAAATAATTCTAGGGACAGACATTCCGCCATCCCAAATAGCAACAATTTCTTTTTGTAAGATTATTTCCCAGCCGTTAACATTTGCTGCACTTAATGGCAAACATCGATAAGCATGTTTATTATACGTATCGTCCATCCAGTCGCGCTTTAATCGTGATTGTTTTATTTTCGGAGAAAGTTGATGCGTTCTAGTCAATGTCATTTCAGTCATATGGAGACACCCTCAGTTGGAGTAATCGGACCAATGATAATAGAGTTGGACATTGAAGGCTCGTAAGGCTGATTGTTTGTCTGCCCGAATTGACGAGTGAATCCACCATACTTATGCGTATCGTCATTGTAGTCATACATTGTTACGGCGGAATACTTCACCCCCGAAGTTACAGGCATTGAAGCATGTGCGTAAATGTAAGTGGAAGGAAAAAATACCAAATCCCCATATTCGGGCGTAATTTTTATGTCAAGTTTTGGAAACCACAACTCCCCGCCGTCATAGGAGTCATTGAGATACATCACTGATGACACCGTGCATACATAAGAAAAACCATGGTCAGTATGGACATTGAAATGTTGACCAGCGGTATACTTGACAAAATTAATTGCCTCCATGTAGGTCATGTTGATGTTGTACTCGGATTGATAATCACGTAAACATTCATTCTGAACATCGGCAACCGTATAGTAAACATCGATTACGTCCCTGAATTCAGGTGGAGTTTTATCGTCGTAGTTTTTGTCGTATTTAAAATCAACACAATCTCTGTACTCGGGCATCTTCACTCCCTCTCCAACGAGTGAATCGTGCCAGCGGAAATAGGGGTGACTGCTATTCGCTAAAGTTTTTTCGAGGCGCTCAGGAATCATTGCCGCAGGCGGCAAAACACTCCTGTATAGGCGTATTCCTAGTTCTGGGACACCTACCGAATGTTTTTCAAAACGGAATGGTAGCGGTTCAGGGTATTGAAACATCGTCATACCCCGAGAGATTACCCCAAAAACCAGTGCATGTCAATCTTGTTCCGGAAAGTAATGGCGTTACCTGATGCATATATTCCTCGGTACCCGCAAAATAGATTGCGGACCCAGCCACAGGCTGAATGAATATGCCCAGGTCAGGGAAAACTAATTCGCCACCCTTGAAATCATCACTCAAATAGATTATCGAACTTATATCACGCTTCGGAGCGCCCCCGTATGTGGGCAGGTTTGACCATTGGTCGCAGTGATATGGAAGTTCCCAACCTATAGAGAACTTCACTACCGTACCTATTCCTTCGTCGCTTACTAATGTGTCAAAATCTTCCTCAATATTGCTTTTAAGTAATTGTTGAGCCTTTGACAGTATGGAATTGCATTCGCTATCTTGTACGTTGATAAATGTATTAGGATTATTTTCTTCCTTCTGAAGAGGAGAACAATCAATGTATGTGCGCAATTTGGCAATATCTTGCGGAATAATTAAATTGTTGATAATAGTAATATTTTTAAATTTTGTTTTGCGTATCATCAAACACATGCCAAAAAGTTGTAGTTATAATCCTGTCACCGCTTGTTACGGGAGATACTTCGTGTTCATATTCCTTGAATGATGGGAATATGATTACGGAGCCTTTCAGCGGATAGTAGGTAATATCTAAATTTGGAAAACTTATTAGTCCACCTATGGAATCATTTTTTAAATAAAGTATTGACGTCATGTCAGTCGTCGTACATCCACTAAATGTTTTATTTATTGTTTTCTCACCCGTTATATCATCTACTGTCATTGCGTCATAGTGAAGAGGCAGTCCGTGACCATGTCGATATTTAACAAAAGTACCAAGAGTCTCGTCACTTAAAATACATGAATAAATATTTTGTATTGTTGACTTCAATCTGCCCTGTACTTTGGACGCGATTTCTCCAATATCAGACGAGGTAATATTATTTGAAAAATGTTTATCCCCATGCGACTCTTGCCATTTAACATTTAAAAAGTATTTTGAAAATATAGCAATTTCATGTTCTGTCAAAAAATCAAAAATAATTGTAAAATTTTTGTGTTTTAACAATTTCATATAAATTCCTTCACTGTATAAAAAGATGGCGTAGTCCATCTTTCGCCAGAAATAATACGTTTCACACCATGTAGAAAATGTATATCACCTGGGTGGGCAACTGCCAAGCCTGGTTCTGGTTTTATAACAATGTCATGTTCTGGGTAATATAATTCGCCACCCTCAAAATTGTCATTGTAATAAATAAGCGAATTTAAATCATAATCAGGAAACGGGTTTGGTGAGCCATCGTTCAATTGTTTATCGGCATGCGGTTTTTGCTCTGTGCCTGGCGTCCATTTGATGAGAACTGGTGGCCTACTTGATAGTTGGACAGAGAATTTTTCTGTTAACACTTTTTGCATTTTATCAATATAAAATTCAATAATTTTATAAATATTACTGTTTAATTTTTGAATAATTTCCCCACCGCATTGCCTGTTGCGCCAGTAGTCGGCATTATAGAGGCATGTTCCATTTTCGGAATATTGACTTTCACCTGGGTCCATCCATTCATTGATTGTTGGTAGGAATTTTTGTACAGTCTTTAAATGTTCTGGCTCAACAAAATTTCTAATAACAATGATGGAATCTTTATTTAAACCAAAATATCCGGGTTCAACTAATGAGTTCAAATTTTATCCTATTTAAATTGAGGTGGGAAGAAGGGCGGGAAGAATGGCGGGAAAAATGGCGGGAAGAATGGCGGGAAAAATGGCGGGAAGAAGGGCGGGAAGAAGGGCGGGAAAAATGGCGGGAAAAATGGCGGGAAGAATGGTGGGAAATATGGCGGGAAAAATGGCGGGAAAAATGGCGGGAAAAATGGCGGGAAGAATGGTGGAAAATATGGTGGCGCTACCGGTGTTACGGTTGCTCCGCTATTGGCGTATGACCCAGTACGTTCATAAAAGTTGTTATAACTATTGATAGTTATGTAGTAAGCGGTTCCATTAGTTAGGCCAGTGATGGTGACTGTCTGGCCTGAACCATTAAGTGCATCAAATGGGTCAAGTTCGTAAGTTGAATAGTTTGCATTAATTGCAAGAGTAAAGTTTACATTATTTGTAGAAGTGTAAATTTTATAGCCTGTACCAGTACCTATAAATCCACCAAAATGACTGGCGGTTGTAAGCCTAGAACCGGAATCTAAAGTGATAAAAATTTGAGCGTCATCTGCTGATGCATTGAATCCAGTAGTGATTTGATTTGGTTGCTTGACTGGAATAACGCTATTTGACGAAACTGTTCCACTCGCAGTGAACGAAGTGTTTTTCGTAGTTACTTTTGCCCAATATGATGTTCCAGTTGTAAGACCAGTTACAGTTGCAGTAGTTCCACCTGTATTGACCCAAAATGTTGTTGGGCTTGCCGTTGTTCCATAATAAATGTCATACGATGGTGTTTCACCACCTCCGGCGGCAGCAGTCCATGTCACCGTGAAGCGACCTGTCACTGATGATGTTTGGTCGGCGGAATCCGATGTTCCATTGGTATTGGTGATTGCAACGTTTGTTGCGTTTGTAGGTGTAGCGAGGCAGAGGGTTGAAGTTGCAGTCGTTGTGCCAGCACTAGAAAATGACGAGTTATTTGTTACTACCTTGAACCAATATGAAGTTCCAGCGGTAAGGGGGATAGTGGTAGAAGTGGAGGCTGTCGTCGTGTACAACGTCGTTGGGCTTGAGGTAGTCCCATAATAAACACTGTAAGTTACGCTCGCAGCACCACCACGACCAGCATTGTCAGCACTCACTGCAGTCCAACTAACCCCAATATTGCCAGACGATGGCCGTGATGTCGTTAATCCAGTTACGTTTGCTGGGGTTGTTAGAGCCGTCACCGAGTTAGATGCACTAGAAGAGTCTGATACAACTCCAGTATTGGTTGTTGCTATAACTGTGAACGTATACGCGGTTCCTGAAGTCAGACCACTGACAGATATAGGGCTAGATGCCCCACTGCCAGTATGTCCCCCAGAAGAAGTGACCGTATATGAAGAGATGGTCCCCTTGCCCGCATATGTTGGGGCAGTAAAGGGTACGCTAATAGTTAATACGCTTCCAGAATGTGAAGCAGTACCAATTGTCGGCGTATCTGGTTTTTTCCCACCAGTATCAATCAGGGTCATAATTTTTCCTTATATCCAAGCCAACACTAGCATATGGCTAGGCTGAAAGGTCGCCCGTCGCAACCCACGTATTTGTGGCGCGCTTAATCAAAGTAACGGCAGACCATTGAGCGCGAGTCTTTAGACCTGGGGTGCCGTTAATAGTGACACCAACACCGGGGGTCAGTGTTGTTTGACCACTACCTGTCTGTATCACGGTAATTTGCGTTCCAATCGAGAATGCAACATCCCCGTTTGGTGGAACTGTAAGAGTGTTTCCAGAACTTACGCCCATTTCGACGAGTTTATCCTTGTCTCCCAACACCAAGATATATGATGCTACTCGCGCATTGGTTATCAACGTTGATGAAGCAAACTCGCGTGCCGTAACACCATCACCAACAATAATTTTATCTGCAGTTGAATCCCACGCTATTCTTCCGTCAGTGATAGATGTCGTTGTCGATAGCGTCAATATTGGAGATGCGACTGTTGGGGTTGCTCCGAATGAAGTAAGGCTTGATGCGGTAATGCCCGCACCAAGTGTTGTTCCATTAAGTACAGACGTGCCGTTGATGTAATAGGCTTTGCCAGTAAGTAGGTTGAAGTCCTCGGATGATGTCCACGCTGACGTAAGGCTAACCCAGTTAAGCGTCTTGTCCGTGCTTCCTCTAAGCGTAATACCACCGCCATCGGCAGTCACGTTTGTGGGAGTGGTAACTGAACCGAGTTCAATATTCTTGTCATCAACGCTGATTGTCGTTGAGTTGATAGTTGTCGTCGTGCCTTCAACGGTGAGGCTGCCCTTAATGTTGACTGTCGCACCCGTCGTACCACTGCCAAGATTAATTGTTGCGGTACTGGCACCGATAGTTAATGTTGTTGCGGCACCCGCAAAGTTGACTGTTGTTGCTGTTGTGTTGATTAAGTCAAAAGAAGCACTACCCGTTGTTAAACTTGTAGTAATTGCGGGAGAAGTCATTGCTTGAATACCCGTGAAAGTGTTCGCCGCATCAGTCCTAGCAATGGTTGCTGAGGTGGTAGGGAATGTCATTGTTGTTGAATCGGTACCAGCCAAAGTAAGAGTATTTGATACCGATAAAGTTTTAAGGTTAGTAACTGTCAAGGTACCAGTACTTGAAGTTATCGTTAAACCGTTGATTGAGGTTGCGGTTGCGACTCCCAACACAGGTGTAGTTAATGTAATACCTGCTAAAGTTAGGGCGCCAGATGAGCGGTTTAATGCTACGGAAGTAGTACCAATAAAAGTACTGCTTGTTATTGCTGAGTCTGTAAATGCAATAGTTTTACGAGTCGTAGACGGACTGAAATAAAGGTTCGTGCCGTCAAACTCCATAGCACCAGCAGCAGCAGTCGTTAAGTTAGTTCCGCTTGTTAAATATAAAGGTGCAGTACTCGCAGTTGCAGTACCCGCTCGCAATGTCAATGAGCCAGTCAAAGTTCCTGGTGTCGCCGTAGTCATGTAGGTGGTAGTATCCAGTGACCATGTATCCGCTGCGGTTTTCTTAAGTAATCCCGAAGTACCAGCAAGAGCAGCAATCGCTGCAAGGTCGGCATCGTAGGCCTGGACGTTGGTACCGATAACAAGACCCAATGTGGTGCGTGCTGTACTGGCGTCGGCGTCATCAATTAATGAGCGTCCAAACGTAGTGAGCGTGGTAGTACTAGCACTTGATGTTCCAGTGAAATACGGCAAATTATCAGCAGCAGCAGTAACGCCAGCAAGAGTTGTGAGGTCCGCATCATAGGCCTGAACGTTTGTGCCGATAACAAGACCTAATGTGGTTCTTGCAGCACTAGCATCTACATCATCAATTAAAGAACGCCCAAATGTGGTGAGGGTTGCCGTGCTGGCAGTCCCAATACCAGTGAAATATGGCAAAGCGTCCGCGGCGCTTGTTAAACCAGCGATAGCGGCAAGTTCTGCGTCATAGGCTTGAACGTTCGTGCCAATTACTAGTCCAAGGGTGGTGCGTGCTGTACTGGAGTCTGCATCGTCAATTAAAGAGCGTCCGAATGTGGTGAGGGTCGCAGTACTGGCAGTTCCAGAACCAGTGAAATATGGCAAAGCGTCCGCCGCTGAAGTCAAACCAGCGATAGCGGCAAGTTCTGCGTCATAGGCTTGAACGTTCGTACCGATTACTAGTCCAAGGTTAGTGCGGGCACCTGCGGCGTCAGTTGCATTAGTGCCACCAGAAGCAAGAGCAATGGGGGTTGCACTAGAACCCCAAGTACCAGTCGTAATTGTACCCAAGGTTGTGATGGTTGATTGACCCACATAAGTGGAAGCAATGTCTACACTGTCGGCGTTGACAGTAATCCTGTTAGCCGTACCAACAGCGTCGATAGTATTGCCGGTCTTGGTAAGACCAGCGCCAGCGAGTAATGTTGAAGTACCGGTAAATTGTGTGTACGTGAGCGAATCGGTGCCAAGAATATGAGCGTTATTAGTGCCCGTCCCTTCTGAAGTGAGGATAAAACCTTGATTGCTATTGGTAGAGCCGTCAATAACAAATACTGCATCGCCTGCTTTGACCTGTCCAGTAATACTGTTATCAGCGTCGGTTGACCGTACGAGTACCCATGCTGCCGACACGGAACCCTGCACCTGCACGGTATAGATTCCATTTTGGGTAGCAGTTGCTTGATTCTTTACAAGCACCCTGTTGCCGGTGGTCGCATTCGCTCCATCAACGTTCAGGCGTACCGTAGTATCTGCGGTCAATGTGGCTCCAACGCCATTAGTGCCATTGCTGTATGTCGGAGTATTGGGTAGTACTCCCGCAGTCGCATATTTACACGCCTCATGCCAATTGATACCTGCAGCAATTGAATCGGCATAGGCTTTAGTGACAGCATCCGTTGAGTTTGTCGGAGTTGGAACTGTTACGGTGCCAGAAACAGTCAAAGAAGTTAGAGTGCCGACAGAAGTAATGTTTGTTGCTGCTGCTGGAAGTCGGGCGTTATTAAGTGTGCCTGAAGTTAAGTCAGTTGCGCTCGTTGTTGCTGTAGCCGATGAACCCGTCGCGCCGGTGACTCCAGTAGGGCCAGTTGCTCCAGTAGTACCCGTGGTTCCAGTTACACCAGTTGGTCCAGTCGCGCCAGTAGTGCCTGTGGTTCCTGTAACGCCGGTCGGTCCTGTAGCACCAGTAGTTCCTGTGATACCAGTCGGCCCAGTTGCACCGGTCGTTCCAGTGCTCCCCGTTGCTCCAGTAGGACCCGTCGCTCCCGTGGTTCCAGCAACACCCGTCGGTCCTGTAGCGCCAGTAGTTCCCGTGCTTCCAGTTACACCCGTGGGTCCTGTTGCGCCCGTGGTTCCAGTCGTGCCAGTTACACCTGTTGGTCCAGTAGCACCTGTGGTACCCGTCGTCCCCGTTACACCAGTTGGTCCAGTCGCGCCAGTAGTGCCTGTGGTTCCTGTAACGCCAGTGGGTCCAGTGATGCCTGTAGGTCCTGTTGCACCCGTGGTTCCGGTCGTCCCTGTTGTGCCAGTTGGGCCGGTCGCTCCAGTCGCACCTGTAGTACCCGTGGTTCCCGTAACGCCCGTAGGCCCTGTTGCGCCCGTAGTTCCTGTTGCTCCAGTTGGACCGGTAATACCCGTCGGACCTTGTGCGCCAACATCACCAGTACGAGCAAAAGTAATGATTACGTCTTCGGCATTAGAGAATGAAGAAGCGGAACCAGAAACGTATGCGCAGTCAACTGCAAAATACCCAGTTTCTTCAGTTATGGAAGAAATCGTAAATAATGCAAAATCCGCAGAGTCTGCTTTATTAGAGATTCTAAAGTGGCCCTTAATGGTACTTGTTGAATCGTCTATGGTCCGCAAGAATGACTGAACATCAGTTGAACCATCAGATAAATCATCGATGAATAATTTTGTTGCTGTCGTGATATCGGAAGCGTCAAACTTTAGTTTTCCTACACCAGGGTCGCTTTGGCTTATATTCGTATCAAACGTGTAGTCAAGCGTGATGCCGCCGAAATTTCCCTGAGCACCCGTTGCACCTGTAGCACCAGTAGCACCCGTAGTCCCAGTGGGTCCGGTAATGCCAGTTGGGCCAGTCGCACCAGTGGTGCCCGTTGTTCCAGTTACACCCGTCGGTCCAGTAGCACCTGTCGCTCCTGTCGTTCCTATTATACCCGTGGGTCCTGTCGCACCCGTCGTGCCTGTCGCACCCGTTGCACCGATACCAGTCGCCCCCGTTACGCCTGTAGGCCCGGTCGGACCCGTATCACCAGTGGTTCCCGTAATTCCTGTTGGGCCTGTCGCGCCTGTGGTTCCTGTCGTGCCAGTAGGGCCCGTAGCGCCCGTAGCGCCCGTAGCGCCAGTTACTCCGGTTGGACCAGTCGCACCCGTATCACCAGTAGTGCCCGTGACACCCGTTGGGCCTGTCGCACCAGTTGCGCCTGTTGTGCCTGTTGCACCAGTTACACCCGTAGGACCTGTGGCCCCCGTAGTGCCAGTGGTGCCTGTTGCACCAGTGGGTCCAGTAGCACCCGTGGCACCGATGCCTGTCGCTCCAGTTATGCCAGTAGGACCTGTCGCTCCCGTTACTCCTGTCGGTCCAGTCGTGCCCGTGTCACCCGTAGTTCCGGTCACACCAGTGGGCCCAGTAGCCCCCGTGGTTCCTGTTGTACCCGTGGCACCAGTTATACCTGTAGGTCCGGTTATACCTGTAGGACCCGTTGCACCCGCAGTGCCTGTGGTTCCTGTTGCCCCAGTAACACCAGTCGGTCCGGTTGCACCCGTATCACCAGTAGTGCCCGTGACTCCCGTCGGGCCAGTAGCACCAGTCGCGCCCGTTGTGCCTGTAGTTCCAGTTATTCCCGTAGGACCGGTTGCTCCCGTGGTTCCAGTTGCACCCGTAACTCCGGTGGGTCCAGTTGCGCCTGTGGTTCCAGTAGTTCCAGTGGGCCCTGTCGCTCCAGTGGTACCAGTGATTCCCGTTGCGCCCGTGGTACCCGTTGCACCTGTTACTCCAGTAGGACCGGTGGCGCCCGTAGTTCCCGTAACGCCCGTAGGCCCTGTTGCGCCCGTAGTTCCTGTTGCACCAGTCGTACCTACGTCACCAGTGCGAGCGAATGTGATAATTACATCTTCGTTATTACTGAACGATGTTGACGGACCAGAAACATATGCGCAGTCAACGGTAAAATATCCAGTTTCTTCCGTGGTAGAAGAAATTGTAAATAGCGCAAAATCATTTGAGTCAAGTTTGTTCGAGATTCTAAAGTGACCCTTGATAGTGCTCGTTGAATCATCAATGGTCCGCAAGAATGATTGGACATCGGTTGAGCCGTCGGACAAATCATCAATGTAGAGAACAGTTGCGAGACTTACATCTGCGTTGTTGAACTTCAGGAATCCAGCGCCTGGGTCAGTTGCTGTCGTGTTTGTGTTGAACGTATAGTCGAGGGTGATTCCGCCGAAGTTTCCTGCCGGTCCTGTTACGCCCGTCGGACCTGTTGTGCCGGTCGCACCAGTTGCACCAACGCCCGTCGCTCCAGTTACTCCAGTTGGTCCAGTCGCACCAGTGATACCTGTTGCACCTGTATCGCCTGTTACGCCAGTCGGTCCAGTGATGCCCGTGGGTCCTGTAGCGCCGGTAGTTCCAGTTACTCCCGTAGGCCCTGTATTACCCGTGATACCAGTAGCGCCTGTTATGCCAGTCGGGCCAGTCGCACCAGTGGTTCCTGTCGTGCCCGTGGCTCCCGTGATACCCGTAGGACCCGTTGCACCAGTATCGCCTGTGGTTCCAGTGATTCCCGTCGGACCTGTTGCGCCGGTTGCGCCCGTAGTTCCTGTAGAACCCGTGATACCCGTAGGTCCGGTAGCGCCAGTGGTTCCAGTAGCACCAGTTGTACCTGTTGCACCTACATCACCAGTAGTTCCAGTGGGGCCCGTAGCACCAGTCGTGCCTGTTGTTCCTGTTGGTCCGGTGATGCCAGTGGGTCCAGTGATACCCGTGGGGCCCGTCGCTCCAGTAGTTCCTGTCGTTCCCGTGGGACCAGTTGCTCCCGTATTGCCCGTTACGCCCGTCGGACCCGTAGCCCCAGTATCACCTGCAACACCCGTGGGTCCAGTTATGCCTGTAGGACCCGTCGCTCCTGTGGTTCCAGTGCTTCCAGCAGTTCCTGTGGCACCAGTAATGCCAGTTGGTCCAGTCGCTCCTATATCACCTGCTGCACCAGTAGGACCGGTTGCTCCAACTCCTGTTGGACCAGTGGGTCCAGTGCTTCCTGTAGCGCCAGTTGTGCCTGTTGGTCCAGTAGCGCCAGTATTTCCAGTGCTCCCTGTCACACCCGTCGGTCCTGTCGCTCCAGTTACACCCGTGGGACCAGTAGGGCCTGCATCACCCGTGTACGGAACGAACTTGGCACCATCAAAACGGAGAATTTGACCAGATTGAGCACCAGAAGTATCTACTTCAATGCCATCAATGAATAAAACTGGAACCTTTAGGGTGTCGTCAGTCTTAAGGACATTTGCTGCATCGCGATATAGGTTTACGTCACCAGCAGCAGAGCCATCGCCCCAAACAAGTCGTCCACCGCCCTGAACTTGCAATCTTGCATAAGTTTCGCCATCAAGAAAAATTGTTAAACCATCAGAGCCAGCAGAAGATAACTGCTTGATTGTGATTGGTGTTATAAATTTTTGAGCCATGACCTCAGTCGTCTCTTATGATGGGCCCCTCGGGGTAATATTTACTTAGCCTGTTACAATAATTCTGTATGCGCCGTTACCAATAGCACCCAAAAGGGTAACGCTGACTGTGTTGACATCGGTACGGGTGACATCACCAATAACTGTGGCCCCTGAAGCGACTTCTACAATCTGAACAATTACATCAAGGGTGTTAAAGTTGTGAACCACTGACGTTGTTGAAACATTGTCAGTATGTACTACACAGGCTTTGGTAGCAATACGGGCAAGTGCTGGGGTGCTTGTTCCGCGACCTGTTGCTTCAGCGGCTGTTGATGCCAAGTTGGTACGAGCAGTCGCTTCGGTCGTTGCGTTAGTACCACCATTAGCGATAGGGAGTGTTCCAGTGACACCAGTTGTCAACGGCAATCCAGTTACGTTAGTGAGCGTTCCTGAGGCAGGGGTGCCTAATGCTGGGGTAGTAAGCGTAGGGCTAGTGAGCGTTTTGTTAGTAAGGGTCTCAGTGCCTGCTAAGGTGGAGAGAGTTCCCGTGGTGGGCAGGGTTACGCTCGTAGTGCCGGTTGTGGTGAGCGTCGTGGCGTGTGCACCAGAGGTAGTGAGGTTCCCACCCAAAGTGATGGTTTTACCAGTGTTGGCAACCCCAGTACCACCGTACTGACCAGCAATGGCTGTGCCGTTCCATGTGCCGGTAGCAATCGTTCCAAGTGTCGTAATCGTTGATTGACCAACATAGGTGCTATCAATATCAATTGCATCTGAAGAAACAGAGATACGACCCGCTGTTCCAACAGCATTAATCGTAGTCCCACTCTTGGTAAGACCGTCACCAGCAGTGAATGACCCAGCACCAGAGAACTGGACAAAAGTTAATCCTGTTGTACCAAGGGTGATTGTGTCATTTGTTGAAAGAACAAATCCGCTGTCAGCATTTACGGTACCTTCAGAGACGAAGGTGAACATTCCTGTTGTAACCTCTGCCGAAGTGTCAGCATCCGTTGAACGAGAAGCCGCCCCTGCACCAGAAGCAACGGCTACATAAATACCGTTTTCCGACGCCGTGCCTTGGTCTTTTACAAGAACGCGGTTGCCAGCGACAAGTGTTACCCCATCAATTACATCGCCAGCCTCTAGGTCAGTTGAAAGGTTGATTGCAGCAGTTGTCGCTACCCTTACGGACTCCTTGACATCAAGACCCGAACGAGCGGAATCCACATAAGCCTTGGTGGCAGCGTGAGAGTCATCGGTGGGAGTAGCAACACTTATGCGACCAGTTGCATTGCGTTTTACCAGTTTGTCTCCAGTGGCGGCTGAAGTTGCACCAGTAAGGTCATTAAAGAATGCGGCACTGAGCAAGCCTGCACTATCGGTATCGGCGACGTTTAGAGTGAGAGTTACGGTGCCATTTGATGTAACAACATTAAGGGCTTCGGCAATTCCTGCACCACCACCAGAAACGATACTGTGAGGAAGCGAGCGCCAACCACCGTTTGCGTAAACGGCAATTACATCGGTAGTGGAGTTATAGACAAGATGACCCTCAAACGTGTTTTCAACGGCTGGAAAAGAAGTTACAACCTGAAACCTGGTGTTAATTAGTTCGTTCTGATTGAGGTCAATACTTGTTAGAAACTTCTGAGCCATAGTGTTTCCTTAGGTTAGGTATGCAAATCCGGAGAAAGCAGCACTGAATAAGATTCGCACTTGAGTGCTAGATAAATATTGTATCTCACCATAGACCACTGTATTGCTAGAATCTACAACCATTACACTAGGATTACCCCCTAGGGTATGAGTAATGGTCCATGTAGAGGACACCGAACCCTGCGTGTGTATGTGTCGTCTAGTTGGTCCAGAGGCAATAGACCCGGTGGTTACGGTGACGTTATTGACCGTTGTTTGTACGGTAACTAAATTCTGGTCTTCTTGATTTACGGTGACAGTATTCGGAGTATCCTGCTGAATATTGACCGTATTAGGGATACCAGTCATCGGGTGACCTCAAGGTTGAGCGTAAAGGCACCTTTTAGGAGTTTTGAGACTTGACTCGCTGAATTTATTATTTCCAGGTCGTACACACCGCTTGTTTCAAGTGCTGCGGTCTGTCCTGCCGTCATATTGATGGTTAGTTGTCCACTTGGGGAGTAGGCCGTTCCCGTTCCGCTGCCCACTCCAGTGGCTACAAATGATGTTCCCGCCGTATTATTAGCAGCACCGATTGCCGTAAAAGAGGTATTCCCTGCAGTCAAAATGACATATCTTGTACCTACAACGAAAGAACCAGCGTTGACCGTTGATGAAGCGGTATATACGATGCCACTATTTGCCGTCGTGAGTTCAATCATGACGGTGGTTGACTCAATGGTTCGACGTATCTGCATTCTGGCGGTAAAACCAGTAAAGTCATACGCAAGCATCGCACTACTGTCGTTGGGGTCGGGGTATTCCACCGTAATGATACGACTGAACGTCGAGCCCTGCTCACAAGTTATATTGTATGTTCCTGCAAGCATGGGTTACTCTCCTCTGATGCCTACAACATTGTAGTTGAGAGAAGTATGTGCTGGCAGGACTATCAGAGGATAGAGCCAGAATCCTTGTTGGAACCGACCTTTTTGAGTCCAAATGATGCGGCAACGATGAGTCCGGCAGCAACAACGCCAGTCTTTAGGCTGTCCGTGTTGGTCAGACCGTCAAAGTCTGCGCCAGCATTGACCCAGGCACCCAGGTACGAGGCGAGAAAAGCGGTAACTGCACGTTCTACAGTATCTTTAATAAATTTAATTGACATATTTTTCTCCTTAGTTTGAATTCATGTATGACAAAATTAAAGCATCTCTTGCCGTGGCACTGGTTGAATCTACATACGCCTTTGTGGCAATGGCTTGCCATGCAGCGCCATCGTAATAGTATAAAGTATCAGTGGCTTGAATAAAGCAAAGATTACCCTCAATTAAACTAGCAACATAGTTGGCGTTGGCATTACGAGTAGCAACGGTATCCCAAATTGTAGGAGTCTGTTGCATTAGGTACGTCATAGCATCTTCGGCATCAAGCGTGTCTCCTGAATTCCACTGTATATAGCCGCGATATGCCATAAAAACTCCCTATCCAAGCGGGTCATCATTAAATTGACCCAAAGTAGCACTGTTAAACGTAAATCTTAAGTCATTAACAACTTCTACTACTAGTTTATACCCTGCAGGGCGTGCTGGTTCCAACAATGCTTCCAATAATGGACTACGACCATAGGATGCCCATGGAGTTTCATCATACAAAGTCTTAATAGACAAAAGAAAACCAGTCAAAGTATAAGTACGATACTTAGTGCCAGTTAAATATCTGTCAAGAATACCATCAAAAGCCTCACGAGTACCAGCCTTATACCCCCAATAACCGTTAGAAATTTGCCAACGAGTAAACGCAGCAACATTATTTTCATAAGCGCTTAAAGCAACCTCAGAAAAATTCAAATCATTAGTATTAATCACGGCATTATTTGAAGTACTTCTGAAGATTTTATATTTATTAGACAAACCGTCACTAACAAAAACATCCAGATAATTACTTAACGTCAATGCTGTTGGTAGTGTTGTAATTCTCGTAGGAGCACCACTTGCAGCAACAACGTAAACACCATTTTGCGATGCAGTCGCTTGATTTTTAATAAGAATTTTATCACCTGTAGATAATTGGAAATTATCAATGTAGTCGGTGTTTTCAAAAGATGTCGCAAGCGTTCCTGCGGTTGTCGTTGCTACGTCGACTGATATCTGTTTAATAGCAAAAGTCAACGCGTCCGTACCTACCGTAGGGTTGCTGGCATTCGTCAATCTCCAAATAGTTCCAGAATTAAGAGTCCCACTATTAACCCAAACAGAAAACCCAGCAGAGATATCTAGTATACTAGCCGGCATATCCGTAGCCCTAGTTGGAGCACCACTCGTAGCAACAACGTAAATACCATTTTGCGATGCAGTCGCTTGATTTTTAATAAGAATTCTGTCCCCGGTTTTTAATACGACACCATCAACGGTGTCACCATTTTCAAAAGATGTTGCAAGCGTCCCTGCAACCGTTGTCGCAACACGAACCCCTAAATTTTGAGTTTTGGTAGCATTGGCAGGGTTTGGGGCATAAATATTTTTACGCACGGAGGTGCCGTTAAATTGCGCTAACCAATCCAAATATTCATAATCAGCAAGATCAGGATCAACAAGTTTGCTTTTAGAAAAATCTTCAGTGCCGTCATATTCGACTGGCAATTCTTCTAAATCTAATTTCCAAAATCTCGCTGCTAGCGCCGAAGTTTGTGCAGAAGCATGATTTAAGGCATGGATCAACTTAGCCATAGGGTATTGGGGGTCTTGTGCCTGGTCTATTTCAAACAAAACTTGAGGAATATATTTTATGCTGTTTTTGACAAAAGGGTTTTGCATGTATTCGTATTCTTGATACAAGAACGGGCATGTCATATATAGGGTTTGGCTATTATGAGAAGTAATTAAAATATTGATAGTGACCGTGGCGTCCAAGCCAATATACAAATTAGAAGGCTTGCTCTTATTTGGGTATAGTTCAGCGAAATTTGACCTGCATGTTAAGTATTCTTCAGTGACGTCGAAATTTGTTGTTACTGGGGTGATATCTTGAGAATATCCATCTACCTCCATAGATATTTTGACAGATATTTTTTCACTGCTTTTAAATAGGGCATGAAAAATGTATGTTAATGAATCCAGTTCTGCGGTAGTCGTTCCATCTATGGCTATTCCCGTAATAGATAGCAGCAGATTGTTGTTGTTGTTCGGTATTATTTGTAACGCTAGTCGCCATGGGGCCAAATTATTATCGTCTACGGCGAGTATTTGTGGCGTGCCAGCAACTACGACGCCGTTACTGTCTACGTGAGCCGCCGTCCAGTTGTAAAATTTATTGACAAAAGCAACATTTGGGTCTTCGGCGTTTAGGTATGTCGCATTACGGATGACATCGTCGTCGTCATATTGTTCGATTCCATTTTGCCAAGATAAATACGGCGTGTTGTAGTACATTAGAGGACCAGTGGTGTTGAGGCTATTGTAATGCTGCTAGTGGTAATGAGTGGTAAGTAACCTTTTTTTAGAAAAGTCAATGTCGATGTATTGGTGTTGGCCGTTTCGCTATAATAAGGTGATCCCGTGCCCGTGCCTGTGTGTTGCATCGTGCACGAAGATACGTTAATGACCCCTATAGCCGCCTGGAAGACAATTGAAGCAATGTAGTTTGACGTGATGTCTTTTTTATACAGAGGGAAGTTTGTATAGTTAAATGCGTTAACTATGTATAGTTTAATTGATTCTTCAACATCGGCACTATCTATTAGCGAGTTGTGTGTTATGGCTATGTTGATTGTAAATGGGGCAAATTGATAGTTCTGTATTGATACTTCAAGTCCCGGTACTGCTTTGTTGGTAATGAAAGTATCAATTGATGCAAGTTCGGCGTCGGTGAGAACCCTATCTCTACCATAGACAAATGCAGTTACGTATCCATCGGCGGCAGCAGCACTAAATAGCAAATATGTCGGGTCTGTAAGATCGTACACTTTACAAATTTCTACTTCACGATAGGTTACCAAAATACCAGATCGCATTTGATCCGCCGTTGAGAGGCTATTGGATAGGGTTTGTAGATGTGTGCGTACTCCAGACAGGTAGGTGGAGTCGATGTCCCCGTCTTGTCCTATAACAAAATCGTCTTCAGCAAATGCATTATCCACGACATTATTCGTCGTAATACAGACAAGTTCCGTTCCTGAAGTGATAGTTGGCGTGTATCCGATGGTTTTTGATATGACTTGAATGCTGGCGGATGGTGATGGGTCTGCCCCATTCACGAGGTCCCAGTATGCCGTTTGTGTTCCTGGGTTTTGGTTTGTTCCATTTTGTAGCGCCTTATATGTGCTGGTACTATATGTGACGTATTGGTCCGTCACATATGCAGTGTTAGCGGACCATATTGGGGCTAAATCTACTTCTTCTGTTGTTTCGTATGCGTATTCCGTTATTGTTCCATCTTGCTCGACATATCGATGGGAGAAAATTGTTGCTATTGGGACAACGCCTCCGGCTGCGTCAAAAGCGGTGACCGTGAGCGTCAAGGTTGCTCTCGTTCCTTCAAATCTTGAGTAGCCAACGAGATTTGCAAATCCTTCCATGAGACGTGATGGAAGGCTGTTAATGGTGGCGATGTTGAGGGCGTTCATGTATGCGGATGCTTGAAAAATTGCATCTTCTAGTGTTCCGCGACGAAGATTGAATTCGGGGAGGACCGTCAGTGCGACGTCAATCGATTGCTGATAGATATCGCCTGGTTCCAGGTTTGCTGGGGTAAGACTAATGTATGGGCTAAAGTCAATGGGCATTTTTTATCGTCTCGTGAAGTTGAATCTGATGAAGTTATTGCCTTGTTCGTCTATGTTTGTGTCAATCTCTGTGAGTATTATTTCTGGAATATATTTAGATGCATTAATAAGAAATACTCCATTGTCAACAATATTGAATGTCGGGTCTTGTACGCCAAATTCAGGAAACAGTGGACTCATGTCTCGCTCTGTTCGTGCCGTAATACTCAATAATTGCTTATAATAATCATCTGTATCATCTGTGACTTGCGCAAATCCATCACGACCATACTCAATCGGTATTTTAATTGTGTTCATACATGCTCCTGGTCCACATTAATCTTACACTGCGAGCACTACCGTGGGGCTTATTCGGCGTTTGGTGTGGTGCTTTTCTCTGATAATTGGCGCATAGCCACAATCGTTGCCTCAAGGACAGCAATTCGCTGCGCCTGTGCTGCAATCTGGTTTGTCAAAGATTCAATAATCTTATTGACATCTAATTGTACGTCACTCATTTGTTCTCCAGTGTCTCTATACGTTGTTTCAGGAGCGTAATCGTAGCATCCATTTCTTTGATGGCAGAGACCGCCACTGAAAGAACTTGCAATACGCTGACGCTCTTGAGTTGGTTACCAGTCCCAGAAATTGCAGATGGAATAACTTCCTGCACTTCATCAGCAATAAAACCAAGCATTTCATCATATGGGTCGTTGTCGCCAACAATTGGCTCACCATCATCAGTGAAACTCATAATATCGAGGGGGTTAAATGTTACGGGCCGTAAATTGCGTACTGCATCAAGCCCTCCAAAATAGGAGGTTATATTAGTTTTTAGTCGGCGGTCAGAAAAGTTTGCCGCTTCGGCACTAATTACATTGTCGACCGTGCAGTTCACACTTGGGTTTGCCCATCTAAAACCGATAAGGTTATTGGCACCACCGCCAATAGTCGCCCCAGTGTAGCCAATCCCATTATTGGTGACCAACAAGTACCCAACCTGTGCAGCCCCAGTACCAGATACGTTTGAAGCAGTAGTAGCAGTAGTAGCATTGCCAGATAGCGCGCCACTAAATGTGGGCGCTGTTACCGTACTAGTAAATCGCCCAGTTCCCATGACATTTAATGTGTTGGTAACTTCTGCGTCGGTTGGCTGTGAGCCAATAAGAGCACTATCTGCAGACCACATATATCTAGTAGTGCCAGCACTATTGCCACGGAAACCCATGCGATATGAACCCGAAACCGCTGAGTAAAAAGCCCAACCAGTTTGGCCTTGAAATGTTGGTCCTTGTGACCAAGGCAATGCAGTATCAGGAGTGTTTGCATACGAGACATAAGCGTTAGTTGAGGCAGACAGCGCCAAACTTCCAGCAATAGTTACCGTGCCAGGGAAAGAAGTATTACCAGAACCATCTAGTAATGTCGCCGTCCTGGTTAATGTCGTAAACGCCACCCCACCTACCTGCGTGTACTGCCTTACATAGATGGGTTCAGTCCCATCATCTGATGTCGCGATTTCTACATAGCCAGCATTGGTTGCTGTTCCACCAATTCTAATACGAAATTGGTCATTATCTGCCATGTTTCCGTATATCAAATCGGCGGTGTTTGTTCCAGTAACAGTTTTTGTCAAAGTGCCATTGATGGCGTTGGTCACGGTCAAGTTGGTCAGTGTGCCCACGGAAGTTAGCGAAGACCCGGTAACTCCAGAGGCCAATGTAGCCCCAGTTAAGTTTGCTGCGGCTACGGCTGATGCGGTAGAAGCGTTGCCTGTTAAAGCACCAGTAAAGGTTGCTGCCGTTACACCGTTAGTGACTGCCAAAGAACCCAAAGTACCTACAGAAGTAATGGTCGTTGCTGCCGCTGGTAGTAGCGCGTTACTTAGTGTTCCAGTAGTTAATAGACTTGCATTGTTTATTGTAGGACCAGTAGCGCCAGTAGTACCCGTGGCACCAGTAATGCCCGTCGCTCCAGTCGTGCCTATGGGACCCGTGGCGCCCGTTATGCCTGTCGCTCCAGTAATACCCGTGGCACCAGTAATGCCCGTCGCTCCAGTCGTGCCTATGGGACCCGTGGCGCCCGTTATGCCTGTCGCTCCAGTAATACCCGTGGCACCAGTAATGCCCGTCGCTCCAGTCGTGCCAATATCGCCAGTACGAGCAAAAGTAATGATTACATCTTCTGTATTAGTGAAAGATGTTGCAGAACCAGAAACGTATCCACACGAAACTGTGAAGTATCCAGTTTCTTCAGTTATGGAGGAAATCGTAAATAATGCAAAATCTGTGGAATCTGCTTTATTAGAGATTCTGAAGTGACCCTTAATGGTGCTTGTTGAATCGTCGATAGTTCTTAGGAATGATTGAACATCAGTTGAACCATCAGATGAATCATCAATGTACAGGATGGTAGCAAGACTTACATTGGCATTATTGAACTTCAATAATCCAGCGCCTGGGTCAGTTGCTGCCGTGTTTGTGCTAAATGTATAGTCAAGAGTGATTCCGCCGAAGTTTCCTTGAGGACCCGTGGGTCCGGTTGCGCCCATGGTGCTTGTGGTAACAATGGACCATTTACCGTCTGCGTAAACCCATGTTTTGTTGCCAACCGTATGGGTGTCGTTATTTGCTGGGGAGTTAGGAAAGTCAATAGCCATTATTTATTCCCTTGTTGGCGATTACGCCACTCTATAAACTCTTCCCAAAGATTGGGTTCAGTTGTTGCTAACGAATATGGAATATGTCGGTCTTCAATAATTTCCGTTGGGTCGCCATCAATGTCACGCAAAGCAAACACACAATAATAAATGGTTTCGTCTTCTAACGCCGTAAACTTATGGTGCAAACCTTTTCGGATAACAATAAAGGTTGGGGCAACAAATGTCTTTGATGGGTATTCGCCAACCTGAACTTCAACGGAACCTTTTACGAGCAATGTCACATGGTCGTGCTGGTGAGCATGACCACCATTTGTGTCACCGATTGCTTCCATAGTATTTTGGCGAACCCAAATATTCCCCACAAAACCCAAGTCTTCATGTAACATTTTCATCATCTCCAAATGTATAAACAGTAGTGTTTTCTTGACTCGTTGGCGGAATCATATTGGGGTTGAGTTGACGAGGATTTCGGATAGGTGCTTTAAACACATCCAGTTCCTCATCGTAAGTAAAACCAATCCCAGCAAAACAACCCCTGAAGTTGCCGTTGTAACTTGTTTGAACCCAACGCCCACCCAAATTGTCAATCAGCCATTGATAGCCTTCGTCGTCGTTTGGGTCATCGTTGTCGCAAACGAGCACACGAAGTACAACATTGTTTTCATTTAATTCAGCAAAATGACTCATAGCAGATACCTCACAATAACTACACCTGAACCACCGTTACCACCTGCTGTTGTACTGTAATCTTTGAATGACCCACCGCCACCTCCACCGCCAGTGTTAGCGGTGCCATTTCCGCCAGCAATAGGTGTAGCAAGAGTAGGGTCGCTGCCTGCACCTCCACCAGTTGTTCCCCCAGTACCTCGGTTGTTAATAGTGTAGTAGCCAGTAGAATAATAGCCTCCAGCACCACCACCACCACCAAACGACTTAAAACTATTCCAAGTAGAACCAGCACCACCATTACCTGAATAATAATTTGGTGAAGTGTAATAAGGGGTTTGCCCAACTGCCGAAGTACCGCCACCACCTGAAGAAGTTGGCAGGTCGGCTGAATATTCTAGACCACCTTCAAATACGCTATTTCCACCAGCAGTAGAAGAAGTGCTATTAGTTTCAGAGCCTCCAACTGCATAGATAGGCACAAATGTTGAAGCAGAAAATGCTCTTACTGGGCGCACTAAATAAGAGTCGTTTTTGCTTACTACACCAGTACCGTTGCCAACAGCCCAGACTCTGTTGTATGTAATGTAACTAGTTTGAAATAATTCCTCTGAACAGGAATGATAGCGGACCGAAGTACTAATGCTACTATTGACCGCGACTCTATTTGCATAAAGCGCAGTCATTTCATCTTTTGATGGTAGAAACCAATCCGAGTAACCACCATATGTGTAATCGGAACAATAGGTTGCGGCGCAAGTAGAGGCACTTAAGTTACCTTGAGCAACAATGAGCGGAGTAATGGTAGTGCCTGTGCCGATTTCATTAAATCGTGCTCCAACAACTAGTGTGCTCTGTAAGGAAGATTGCGCCCAAGTTCTTGATACCTCAGAAGCAACTGGCGCAACTTCAAAATATAAACCAGTGCTGTTACCTGATGTTGATGGTGTCATAAATATTTTACCACCAGCAGGACCAGTGTCGCCAACGGCATAAGTAGGTGCTGAAGCATCAGTAAACTTAAACAAAGAAGGGACTCCCCTGTATCCTTCTGATGCAGTACCACCACCAGCGCCAATGGTTACTGGGTAAGTTCCACCAGATAAGGTTCTTGTTACTGTAGTAAATACTCCAGCACCACCGCCGATACCAGCATAGTTGTTGAACTTGTCACCACTTGCCCCTGAACCCCCACCACCTCCGCCTACAACAAGAAGGTCCATACTTTTGCTACCAGTAACAACAAAGTTGCCCGAAGCATTAAAAGTATGGTAACGATAACCACCACTATCTGTAGTAGTACCGCCAGTAGCAGAGAACGGAATAGCACTGCTAAACCCCAAAACTTTAGAACTGAAACCCGACCTAGGCATAATTAACCAAACTTCGTCTGTGAGGCGAATACTGTATAAGTGGGAGTTGCAGCAGTTTTAACAACCATAAAAACATATGAATCAATAGAACTAGCATTGCCACTTGAAGGAGCGGTGCCACCTTGCCATTTAGTGGTAACTCCAGTGACAGTGCCATCAATCTGAATAGAAGTAGGATAGTAGGCGGTCGTACCATTGGTGTTCAAGAAAGAAATAGTCATAGTATCACCAACGGCAGTTAAACTAGAAAGAGTTGTTGAAGAATTGCCACGCAAGTTTAATACAAAGTTTGCTGAAGCATTAGTGGTGTAATAGGTGATGCCAGTAGTTTTGGCGTCAACTGCAATAGTGCCTGTTGCGGCAGTAGCAGAAACGGTTGCCTTCTCTTCGTAGAAGTTAGATTTAGTACCGCCGTCAACATCCAAGGTCTGACTGGGCGAGGATGTACCTATACCAACATTGCCCGCACTACTAATACGCATACGCTCAGTGTTAGTAGTAGAAAAAATTATTGGTGCGGCTTCTTGCAGGATGATTTGGAAATCACCAGTACCACGATGGTGCAACTGGCTAGTAGTATTGGCTCCACCATTACCACGAAGAAGCCTTAAACCAAAATCGGTGTATGTAGCGTCACCAGTAAAGTCAATGCCTGCGTAACGGTTCCCTGTTCCTAAAGTACCAACTTCTATTGATTCTTTAGTGCCAATTACTGCATTAGAACCAACTTTGAACTGTGATGTTCCAGTAGAGTCCTGAATATCAAAGAAGTCACCCGATTGTGATGCTAAACCTTTAACAATCAATGCCTTATTTGCAGCAAGGCTTGGGAAAAAAGTGGTTGAACCTTGTACCAAAATATCGGTAGTAGACCCACCCGAAAAACGAATACCATAAGAAGTATCCGACCACGGTGCAATAACAAGCGACGCTCTTGATGTGGTGTTGTTTGCTCCAGCCGCAATAATTCCTTTTGACCCAGCGGTAACTATGCCGTTGTAAGAACCAGCACCCATATCGTTCAACAGATATAGTGACCCTGAACCTGGAACACCACTAAGCGTCACTACTGGGTTAGCACTATTAGTAGTGCTACCACTAAAAGTTGCTGCTGTCGTAGCGTTAGAAACTGTCAACCCAGTCAAAGTACCTACAGAAGTAAGCGACGACCCAGTAACTCCAGCGGCTAATGTAGCCCCAGTCAGGTTCGCAGCGGCTACGGCTGATGCGGTTGCTGCATTACCGTCAATGCTGGTAATACCAGTTAAAGCAAGTGCGCCAGATGAACGGTTTAACGCTACAGAAGTTGTACCTATAAAAGTACTGCTCGTCATTGTTGAGTCTGTGAGTGCTACAGTTCCTGAAGCGTCAGGAAGGGTAATGGTTCTATCGGCGGTGGGGTCCGTAACACTCAAGGTTGTTTCAAAGCCATCGGCGGTTGCGCCTTCAAAAACAACCGACCCTGTTAAGGCGACATTTCCTACAATGTCAACACCACCAGATACAAATGTTGCTATATCTGTAGTACCCGAACCAATGCGAACATCAAATGCAGAGGTTCCACCAAAAGCGACATACCCCATGTCGGTTACATCAATAGTTCTTTGGATTTTAGCCTGAGCAGTAGTCCAAGTAGCGCCGTCAATAATACGCCTATATTTTGTAGAAACAATATCTTGGTTCGCATTTGTTGAACGAATTTGCCCAACAATAAGTTCGTTACCTGCTGTGCCTCCTAACGCACCGCCTTGAACATGAAGGGCAGACGCAGGTGATGTAGTACCGATACCAACACTGTTTGTGGATGCATTAACAAATAAAGTATTTGTATCTACAGTCAAGTTGCCAGTAACCGCCAAAGAACCTAAAGTGCCTACAGTTGTGATTGTTGTTGCCGACGCTGGCAGTCGGGCATTATCTAGTGTTCCAGTAGTTAATAGACTGGCGTCAGTTATTGTAGGGCCCGTTGCGCCTGTTGCACCCGTAGGACCACCCGAAGGGCCAGTTACTCCTGTCGCACCAGTTACTCCTGTCGGGCCAGTTGCACCGATACCCGTCGCTCCTGTCGCACCAGTTACTCCCGTAGCACCAATACCCGTGGGACCTGTCGGGCCAGTTGCACCGGTAGTGCCCGTGGTGCCGGCAGTACCAGTAGGACCCGTTGCGCCAGTTGCGCCAGTTGCACCCGCAGCGCCTGTAGTACCTGTAGCGCCTGTTACTCCCGTAGGTCCAGTAGCGCCAGTTGCTCCTGTTAGACCTGTCGGACCACCTGAAGGGCCCGTTGGACCCGTCGCTCCAGTAGTTCCCGTTACGCTACCAACTTCTACCCAATAGGAATCGTAACGAACAAACAGAATACTGGTATCAGACTCGTACCATAAATCACCAGCAGTCGGGGAAGTTGGAGCAGTGTCACTGACCGTTACAGACGAGCCTCCACTATTCCTCGGGGTAATACGACCAATAACAACCATGTCATTTAGTAAGTTGTCCAAAAACGTTACTAAGACCTGTTCACCAACGACAGGAACGGATGCAGGTGTGTAATCAACGACCTTAATTGGTCCAATAGTAGAACCAAGAAACTTCACAAAAACAGTAACAGTACCATTACCATGCTCACGTACTACCTTGGCAATATAAACACCACCAGGACGCAAGGGGTTACTAGCGCCACCAAACCTATCCGGAGTTGTATTAAGAGCCACGACAATACCTTACAACGCTAATGTCGGCGCTTCAGCAGCAAGATAGATACCGCCAACAAGATAATCCTGAATAGCCTTATCTTTATCTTCTACATCACGTTCGGGCTTAATCAAAGTTACATTAACGGGATTGATTGACATCTCGTCATAAGTAACAGTATTAATAATAAAAACATCGGAAAGTGTTGGTATTCCCCACAAGGCAACCGTCATACCAGGGCGCAAAGAAGTACCAGCAAATCTATCCAACTGAATACTTGCCTGGCATTGATAGGGGTCCTGATCTGATTTTGAAATACTGGGCATTTGTGTAAGTATGAAGTCTTCGTAACGTGGTTTTCCTAGTGCAGTCATCTTCCCGTAGGGGGGAGGATAAATGATCGGAATAGCAGTGATCGTTTTTTCGGAGATTGTATTGGTTTTTAAATTAAAAATATTGGCAGCAACACGTTCTGTTCCCCATCCCCCATATAGCGTTTTGAGTTTGACCACAAACAGGACGCCATCAACTTCAAATATTGCACAGTTATTATCACCGGCTATCCTACTCACCACATCCCAAGCAGAATCTGATGACTTGGTTGCGTCCGAAGAAACATTAATTGATGATGTTTTAGAAATGAGTGGATCGGAAACTAGTGCTAATCCAAATGAATCACATATATATTGAAGGAAACCTCGTGCAGACTGTTTGCCTTTGATTTTTGCCTGTGCAGCCTTTAATTCGTTGGCATTTTTGTATCTTTTCATCTGCTGGATTGGCTTGCTTCGTGCATTAATTGTAATAACAGGGGAACTTCCCGGCCCCTGGTCTACACTAACTTCACTTATTTCTAGTTTTAATTCATAATAGTTTTTTGGTTTTATTTGCTTTCCATTATGATCGTTCTCCTCATTGAGTCTTTTCATTTCTGCAATGTTTTTTGAGCGATAAAGAACATCTCGACCAATAATAAAATAGTTTGCTTTTAACATTTCGAAATTTGGGTCAATCAAAGATATGCTCAATTGTGTCACTTCGGACATCGAGTAACTGACTTGCATACTCAAAATTGATTCTTTAATGATTGCTATTTGGCCGGTATCTAAATCGCCAATAACAATATCCCACTCATGTTTACTGTATTCAGATTTGATAGCGTCCCAGCGCTCTTCACTGAACTTATATTCAGCAGCCATCAGGTACCCGCCGGTGGTTCGGATACCGCCCATTTAAGGCCAGTTAGGAGATCGCTTTGCAGACCCAATGAAGGCACACCACCACCACCACCACCTTCTTTCTTGCCTATAAGTGGAGCACCTAAGTTTAAAGGAGGGAGTTTCACTATGGTGACGCTCTCTATGGGTATCTCTTGTAAAGTTAGGCTAACTTGTGCGGCAGCAATGTTTGATATTGGGCTCGTTGCTAGACCGGTGTCTGGGTCGATGGTTCTGCGACCAGCGGTAATATTTAAATCCTGAATAACAAACTCAATACCTCTGGGTCCTCCGGATTTTGACCGAGCCATTTGTACGCTCAGAATGTCATCAAAACCCTCCAGGGTGACGGGAGACTTGTTTGTTGCCATCCTTCGCAATCTACCTAAATCTTCAGCCACGGAGTTAAATAGGCCATCAGAAACGACATTCGGCGTTGTCACTGGGCCAACTTGCATTCTTGCAGTAACAAGAAAATCCATAGAGACTTTCATCAACTTATATCCAACCCAGTCAACAAATGAAGTGTTCAATGCGCGAGGAATTTCTTGCCACTGCGAACCAATGTCTGAATATCGAATATTTTGCGGAATATAAGGAAAGACGAATGTCTCCGTGGCAGTGCCTATTGCTTGACCACTTTCGGTCAAATCTAGTTGTCTTTGCGTCATCCGTGGTTTGGTGTCAACGGTTGATACTGGTGAGGCGTAGCCCTTGGGCATGCGGACGACAATTTTTGTTTCAGGCTTAGGGTGCGTCCTGTCGTATTCTCTTTGCAATCCAGCAAAATCAATACCAGGTGGTAAGTAGTATCTTTGTCCATCTGGGCCAGTAACCCATTGGCCTTTGCCTTTGTCTTTGTCGCCAGGCTTAGGGGTACCAGGGTTGGTACTTGAAGCGGTACTTGGAGCGGGGGGGTAATTCAGCCACCATGCTATGTCTTGAGCGTCACCGCTACTGGGTGGATTCGTTCCAACGGTAATAGAAGTACCGCTATTGGGGCCGGTCGAAGGTATTGTTCCATCCCAGCCAGGGTTATTGCCACGTCCGCCACCAACGGATGGTGGGGGTGTTGTTCCGGTAGATGGACTGCCTAGGGGAAATTTGCCGAGTTCATTAGTTTTATATATATAGCGATAATTCATTCCAGGTTCTGCATATGTCAACATTTTTGGCATACGGTCACCGTTTGCTGAATTTGCCCAAGTTCCCATCCAGTAAAGAGCGGCACCACCATTATTCACCGTGTCATATTCGGTTCTCTTGGGTATCTGCGGTGTACTGGCATAGACCCATAGCCTTACTATGAACCACTTTGTGGTGTCGGTATATGAATAAGTTAAACCCCAATAATCACTTTTTATTACTTCCGCTAATTGTCCTTTGTGCAATACTAAATATAGTTTTCTCCCAGCGTCATTGGTCCTCTGAGATATTGGTGGATCAGATTTTTTTACAGTATATATCTGATCGCGAATATATTTCCCATCTTTTACTATGTACGGTCCTTTGAAATTCAATTCATCTGCCACGCCCCAGGAGTATATTGCAGACATCAGTATGCTCTTTCTTTGCTAATTTTTTCATTAATCTTAATTTTGTGCATAACTATATTTGCTATTTCCTCGGGATTAGAACCAGCACCATTGACAGTAATATTATATACGGGTGATCCTGATGACTGAGACCCCGTAACGCTTGCAGCCCCAGTTGCCATTGCGTACGCAGGTGACATGGAGTCGCCAATTCTAGGAACAACATGAAGATGTCTATTTTGTGTATCGCCGTGGAATTGAGCAAAGCCACCATCACGTTGAACGGCATCACGATATGAAATCAAATTGTCGCCAACAAGATCATAGGCACGACCATTGATATGGTCAGAGTTGGATGATCCAAGTGAATAATTTCTGTAACTTGAAGTTATAAATCTATTCCCGGCACCAGTATTGAGTCTTTGGTGTGCGTCAAGCGTCTTCGATAAGTTGGTACCCGTATCACCAACACTATTGGATTTAGGGAATTTAGTGTCCTTAGGTGCGACGTTTTGAACTACGGTTACAGAGGGGCTTGTAACAAGCGCTGATTGAGCAGCGGCGACACTTACACTGTTTGCGGAGAGGTTAAATCCTGGCGCAAAGGCATCTGTTATTCCTTTGTAAACAGCAGTTGACGTCGCAGCAGCAGTGTCCTCTAATGGTTTAAATACTGTTGTGGCCCAATCCCCTGTAAACAAAGTGTTGAATGTCTCTTTCAAATAACTGTCAAGCCCACTAGTAACTGCCGATTGTTGTTCTTCTGTTGTTGCCACAGCAAAATAATCTTGAAATTTAGCCAGAGTATTAACGACATTGGTTGCTGCTTCTGGGTCTGTCTGGGCAAGAGCATTCAACTGTCCTCCGAATCCCGAAGCAAGACTTGGGTCCGACAATTGAAGACCCATAGTAGTTAAAGAGGTTGTCAGCAATTCTCTTCCGGCACGTCCAAGTGACGCCTGTTGTATACCTCTCAATTCGTCCATGATTGGCTTGTTTTCTTGATTAAAGAAAGTGCCACCCATCCCGCTTAATGGATATTTTTCTCCATTAGGTCCATACTGATAAGCCAAACCGTTTTCGTTTAAGAATTGATTTCCAAACTCTATTAAGCCACGCGTCTGTCCGCCAGGGGAGGAGCCATACATTGCTGGAAATTGTTGCAACGCAGTTTTTAAGAAATCCATGATATCTGGTGACGTCAAAGTTCCCGCAGCATTCTTGTCGAATATAGTACGCGCTGCCTCGTCATATATTTTGGGTGCTTCTGATGCTTTCTTTGCTGTATCTACGACGTCGTACATGCTGGCATATGTTTCACCAATAAATGCATTGAGTGAGGAAGTGCTGCTAATCATCCCTGAAACAAGTTGACTAATTGCGGAATCAAGACTTTGTGTTACTTCCATCAAGTTCAAACCAGTACTTTGTGCAAGTCCAAAAACTTGATCTTCCGTCATGCCAAAAAGTTGTTCATACTGTTTCATTCTTGAGTCATAAATAGTCTGAATAGACCTACTTGCGCTCAGGTCTTTGTTCATTTCTCTGAGAGTTTCTTCTGCAAATGCTTGGGGACGGTTTAATGCATCTTGATATTTATCATAGGGTATATTTGCAAATACTCCACTTTGTTCATTGTAGCCTCTTGCCATTTCGGCTTTCAAAGCATCTGGGCCCTGGGCGATAAATCCCGTTATATCATTAACATTTTGTTGATTTGTAGAAACCAAAGTATCAAGTTGTTGTTTAGCAACACGCCTAGTGACCCCCGCACCTTGTCCAACAACTGAACCCAACGAAGAACTTATTCCGGACAGCATGCCAGATTGGACATTACTCGCCATGGCTGCGCCTGCGGCTCTGGCAAGTTTGTACTCTTCTTTTCTTTTATTAACAGCGCCCATGATTCCGCCAGCAATAGCGCCCATGACTGCACCGATGATTGCAAACGGAACACTACCAGTCATCATTCCTGCAGCAAAACCACCCATCGCTCCAGAAGCAGCGCCAAAACCACTACTAGTACTAGTTGCTGCAGCACCAAGACCACCGATAGCAACACCAGCCCCGGGGTTAAACATCGCCACTCCAGAACCGAGAGCCAAAGCACCCTTGGCAGATTCGGGAGCAATGCTAGAAAGAAGACCAAGTCCCAAAGTTGCCCCTATGCCTGTCGAAGCCCTATTATTGAAACCCTTAATACCTTTTGCTTCGTCACCAGCAAATCTTGCATATGCTTCAGTTGTTCGCTGTGCACGAGGACCATACTTGCCCATAAATTTTTTGTATCTAGATGGGTCAACACCATCTACTGATTGCGCATATCCGGGTGTGTTTGGTGTTGCCATAGCCTTCCACCATCCACCATCCCTCATAGTTAATTTACGTCCACTGGCAGTCTCATAAATACCTTTATTATGCGGTCCAGTAACATATCCTGGCGCAATCTCTCTGCCACCAGCAGGAGTAACGCCAGTCCCCGTAGGAGCGCCACCACCAGTATTATCTATACCAACCTGTGATCTCATACCTTGCTGACGAAGAGGAGACATAGGGTGGCCTGCACCGTAGAGCCCACTACCAGCCTGAAGTTGATTCGGTGCCATGGGGAATGTTTTCCCACTTGGCATAGTAAGAGATCGCCCACCGGCACCAGCAATACCGCCGCCTCCGCCACCAGTCTTACTGGACATGCCACCACCCGGGCCATCAACATTAACAACACCAGCATTAACATTCATTAACTGAGTTTTCTGCATCTTTGCAAAATCCGGAACAACACCACCAATAGTTTTCTTCATACCACGACCACCAGCCATGAGGGCACCCGCTAAACCAAACGCACCAGCAGGACTATCAACACCAGCAATTTGCCTAACTGCACCAAGAACATCATTGAATATATGGAAAAGTTTCGTGGCCCCCTCAACCATATCGTTAATAAACGGCATTGCCTGAACAAAAATTTCACGAGTAGCACCAGCAAACCGACCAAACTCAGTAATAAATGCACCAACACGCGTACCAAACTCTTCAAACGCTTGCTTATTATTGAGAATCAAATTACGAGTATTATCCATCGCACTACCGAACTCACTAAACAACGGTTGCAAAGCATTCTTGATCATGTCTTCAATAACTCTGGCAGCATCGATAAAAGGACGAGTCCTATCTAGGACATCATTCCAACCGTTCCTAAAATCACTCCACCAACTACTAATACCCTTTAACATCCCCTCGGCCTTGGGGACATAATTATTGATCATCTTGGCAAAACCATCAGCCAACTTTTCAAAACCACTAGTAAGACCATCCATCATGGAGCCCTTGCCAAAAGTGGTAAGAGTCCCAGTCACTTGAATTAAAGTTCGCCTAATGGTGTGTTCAATCTTTCCTAAAGCATCTTTTGCCGGCGCCAAAAACACTTGACCAAAGTCAGCAAAGTCAGCCTTAATAATATTCATTGCTTTCTTAAAACGACCGATAAGAGTGTCGTTGACAGCAGCGAACTGACCATTCACGCCACCTATGACGGACAATGTTCCATCAAGGATCGCACCTTTTAATTCAGCGACAGTATCAATACCTTTAGTCTTCGCTTCCTTAAGAGCATTTTCCATTGCGGGACCAAGGTCCTTCGCAGATGCAGTAATCTGCGCAAATGTAGCCTTAGGGTCTTGAAGCATCCCAACTAAAGCACCGACGGCCTGTGCTCCCTGGGCAACATCTTGACCAGCAGCACCAAAATCCATCAAACTTTTAACAAGAGCCTGAGAAGACTGTGTGTAAGTGCCCTTCTTTGATATTTCAGAATAAATAGAATTTAAATCTTTGGCACTCAAGCCTGCAAGGTCAGTATCGCGAGCCATAGCACGCATCTCTTGACGAACCTGATTCATCCCAGAACCAAACTCATTCTTGCCCAATTTCTTATAGGCAAACATGGCTGCTTGATTTTCTCTAATAGCGGCAGCAGCAGTTCCGGCGGCGACGGTAATGGAGGCTAGTCCGGCTGCAACACCCTTTGATATATATCGGAATGCTTTCATTGATGCGTTACCGAGGATGAATGCTCCGTGAACAACCATCATTGCGGCTCCCATTGCGGCAAGTTGTCCTGCAGCAAATTTTGCTGACATTCCAACAAACTTTGTGAGCGCCCCACCCATCATTTTGACCATTTTGTCGACTCCGTCAAAATGCTTTTTCCATTTAGCATCCATGCTGTCAAGGTTGGATGTAACTCGATTTTTGAGCAGGGTAACGTGGTCGTTAAGACCGTTTATTTCACGTTTGAGTTTGCGGAGTTGTTGTTCGCCATGGACCTTGACTTTGACTACAAGTCCGACTTTTTCGTCTGCCATCATTACTCCCGGAAATCCGTATAACTATTAACGAGGATTCCGTTTTTTCATTTCCCGGTCGCGTTCCTCATTATCCTGCTGTATTACTTTAGCACAAGCAAGTAATATCATCCATTCGTCTTCATCAAGACGAAGGAATTCCAAAGGATTAGTGCCCCAGAGTTCACCGAGGCGAGCGGCGCTTATGACCGAGTGGTCCTTGATTAATTCTTCGAAGGCGTCATCGTAGGGTCCACGGCATCAACAGTATCTGAATACCCCGCCGCGTCTAGGATGGTCAAAGCAGCAGCCTCGATATGTGGATCAACGCCGAAAAATGCACGGACAGCATCAGGAACAGGTCGTGAGGTATCGGTCATCTTGAGGACTTCCCTAGAAGCAAAGTTTAGTTCATTTCCTTCATCATCAAGGACTTCTTCGCCATTGATCATGATTCCATCAGTCGTATGTCCAACTAAATAGCAAGCGAACTTACTAGGGTCCATTCCAGCCTTGGTATCTTCACCGGAATTACGACGCCAGGCCTTCATCTGTTGCTGTGTAATAGTCGGACGGATACGCAACTGAACGCCAGGACGCTCAGGAACATTGATTACAATTGTGGCGCGCTCAACCTTCTTGGAAATAGTCTCTTTCAATCTTTCAAGAGGAGACGACTCTACGGCAGGCTTTGATGCCTTGCTGGTCTTTTGCGGCTCTGTGGCTTCTTCTGTGTATAGTGGTTCTGTCATGATTGGAACTCTAGCACAGCGATTCTTACAGTAGTGGAACTACCCAGTGGTGGTTTAGGTTGTTGCCGGCGTGCTTCCACCAGCCGGTGGAGCCGTGTACGCAGGAGTACTGACACTCTGCACGGAGAAAGTCATAGAGAACATAGCAGGGGCACCAGATGAGGCGTCTCCGTCTGGTTCTGACAATGCTACCAGGAGTGCATTCAAGTACTGTCGGTCATTGCCATTCACTTTAATGTCGCAGTCGTATGTCTGAATATTAATATTATAAAATGCACGACCAACCAATTGGCGAAGTTTGCCAACTTTTGCGGCAATATTTGGCGCCTGGGTAGCGCTTTCTACGACGTCAGCGTTGTCCGCACTATCGTCATAGTAGGCGGTGAGTGAAATGTCCCCGATTTCCGAGGGAGCACAAAGTAGGCTGGGAAAAGTAGAGCCACCATCATAAACTTTTTCAACAGAAGCAGTAATTTCACCACCGGAAACCTGAGGAAACCTAAAGTCCGTAAATGTTGGGCACTTCGTGCTATCTACGGGTGTAATTGTTGCAATTATTTGCCTTGCAGAAATTTTACTTGCCATGAGAGGCCTCCTCTATATTGTTTTTTAGACTACGGTAGCCGTAAGGCTTGACTTAATAATGTCAACTTGAATGGAGTCACCAACGCCGGTCACTCGAAAACCGACACGAGCCTTAACTAGGCCATCGACCAAGTTTGCAATTGGGTTAATTGATGAATCGCATTTAACTGAGTACCCGTAGTCAATACGCTCCCCGGCGTTATTGAATGCTTCATGAATAGCACCAATTGAACGCAATCCTTCCATAATTGTCTGTAGACGCTGCCTAATATCGGCAAACATGGCATTTCGCGAATCGATTGGTCGGAACAGAATATCTTCAAGATCACGATACGCTTGAACAACAACATAGTTCGTTACGTCCTGTGCTGTGATGTAACGGAAATTTGGTAGATCGCCAGAGCAGGAACGCGCACCATAAATACGAATCGTATTATTGATGATACGAATTGCATTAATTGACTCGTTATCCAAGTTGTCACCGACTGTTGAACCAATAGGAAACTCAAGGCCTGTCACGAATCTAGCAACACTTGATACGCCAGCGCCAGGCTGATGTGGTCCAACTCCGTTGTGTGCTCTTGCTCGCGCCGCTGCTGCATACCCGACCGGCGGAATCATTCTATTGATGCCAGCGACAGACGTGGGAACATAGACCCATGGGGCGAAAAAGGCAACATGTTCTGCATTGCTGCCTGCCTTAATTGCCTGGGTGATAGCGATCATGGCTGCATAATCTGTGCCATCGTTAGGGTCCGATCCGGCAGCCGGATAGAGGAATGCCAAACGATTAAAACTATTTGCATGCGCAATGAGAGCAGCCTGTACTGTTGAACCCACTGATTCCGGGCATGCAACCGCTCCGGTACCCAATTCATCGGTAAAAAGAGTCAGTCCGGCAAGGAGTTGAGCATCGGTGGGGGTCGATCCAGCGACGCCATCCGTGTCGGTTCCATCACCAAATTCTGTTGCCGTTGTTGGTAGGCTAACCAAGGTATCGGCGAGAACGGTTGCAGTACATAAAAGACTGGCAACAGGATGAGTGTTAATTTTTCCGGCAATCTGCGCGTTTGTCGTACAGTTGCCTGTAGACATAATCAGAGTTCCTTCTTTGTATATTTTGACAACCTTGGTGCCTGTCGCAGTTCCTGTTTCTACGATTGCCGAAAGGGTCTCGGTTCCGGCAGGCATAGACCATACACCCGCACCGACCGCAGTAAGGGTAATGACTGGCGTCGTTGAGTTTAGTAGACTAAGGGTAGACGCAATGGCGCCAGTGCCGGAGACGCGAGCAATCCAGCACTGCGAGCCACCTTCTTCAAAAAAAGTTTGAACCGTTGAATGCAAATAGGTGCCACTGACAAACCCACCATAATTGAGTTCAAATTCCTCAATGCTTCCGACCAGTACGGCTCTATCGGTAGGTCCGCGAAGCGCGATTCCTACAAAAAATGCTTGCGATGACTCACGTACAGAAGTTGATATAGGGCCTGTTCGTGTAGTAGTGCTAATATTAATTCCGGGCATAAGACCTTCCTACCTCATCGTTCAGACCGGCTAAAACACCGCCAGTACCTTGTATTGTATCTAATTATTACTGTTGTTTAATGTAACTGCAGAATAAAATTTTTATTAGATTTCTGTGTTTTCACTTGATTCCGGAGTTGTCGCAACCACTTCTTGTAGGTCGCTTGATTCTGGTTCCTGCGACTGCGGTACTTCTTCCACTACAGGTGTTTCTTCAATTACTTCAACTTCTTGACTCGTTGTTTCATTTTCAGATGATTTCTTCTTCTTTTCCTTCGGTGCTGCTTGAATTTCTGCATTATTTACTATATTAACTTGACCATTTGCTAAAAGTTTTGCAAATCCCTTTTGCAAATAACGTTCGAGATTTGAGTCAATTTCTGATACGGCAAATTTTCCGTTTGGATAGACATGATTACCGAAAATGTTCAGATTTGTTGTTGTCGTATTCGCATATACGTCTAAACCTTGGGATGTGAAATTGGAGATATCTTCATTGTCTGTAACTCGCAAAAATAAATTTGTCATATTGAGCATCCTTAGTTCTTTATAAATAATAGCCTATTCGACAAGGCTGACGCCTATACCACTGAGGTTGGTTACCAAATCAATTTCTTCCAGCGTTCCAATATCTGCCCTGGAAACAACTTCATTCATATAAATTGTATATCCTAAATATGCTCCAGCGAGGACTCTGTCGCCTTTGAGGAGCGTTAAATCAGAATACTCTTCACTTAATGAAGTTTGTTCAATCTCTGCCTTAAAAGTCTGGCGGGGGTCTACGGCTTTCATTGATGGATAATCAAGTAATGACGAACGAAGGACTGCAGATAATCTATCACGCATGAGGGTAGTTTCTTCGGAACCTTCCGTACGAACCCAAACATAGGTTCGCATATTGTAAGCAACGCGATATTCGGGGTCGTTGCCGATAAAACCAAGACGATCAAAATATGATGTCGAAATAGCAACGGTAATAATAGTGGGCCACTCATCCATTGCTACTGGTTCATAAGTAAGAAACTTCAATGGCGTTGGAAGGGTTATGTCATCGAGTCCCCATCCATTACGGTAGGCGACTATGCGCGTAGGTATATCGTAAGACATATAATTGTTTACAAATGATTTTGCAAAATGTGATCCATGCATGAGGGGAGCGGCCATAATTATCCTTTAATCCCAAAAGTTTCACCATCGGCGATATATTTAGCAGCCCATCCGCCCCATTTACGAGCGGCATCATTGGGTTCAAAAATAATTGGGCGTTTAGGCATTTTGTTTGTTCCGTATTGATGGAATTTTGCGTACTCAACATTGGTGCCAAAGAATGCTTCGTCGTCTTTGATGTCGTTTGGTGCACCATGAAGACTTCTCACACTATTGAATAGTTGCCCAGTGCGAATCAAAATAGGCCCCGCAGAGCCCCTCCATAGGGCATACTTTGGACTCAGGGGCCTCCACCCACCGTAATGCCCTCCCTCTGTGTCAAAGTTCTTCGACCATGCTTCTTCCAGGTCGCTACGAATGTCATCAAAAACTGGTCGGAATGATTTCATGCGTCTTTGCATGTCGTCAATTCTGTCAAATCCCTGTGGATTTTCGAGCCTAGTGGTGATTTCAACAATCATTGGTCTGGCCATTATGCAGCCCTAACTCGACGATAACGCTTAACGGTCATTAATTCCGAGTCCATAAAACCTGTTTGTAGTGGTGCAACATTACGAGTAGTTAAGTCCTTCACACCGACAACGTCGTCGTGCATGTTCTGCATTTCTCGTACTGCGGCGCGAAGTATGAGTAGTTTGAATATTGCTATTTCAGTACCATCGATGCCTGCCTCGTAGTCGATAGTCACGGCATCGTTAGCAAACCCACGATAGAGGTCAATGCCGAAACGACGAACAGTGTAGTCGCTTCCTGTCGCTATAGCGGTGCCGCCTACTGTCATTGCTCCAATAGACGCTGGCATGTTGGTAACAGAGAATGTATTTGTTGTTACTTCTGTTATTTCACGAGCAACTACGTTGTACAAAATTGGCACCATGCTCTTGATAGTCACCTTTTGGCCAATTGTAAATTTATTGTTACTTGCGGTGTAGGTGACTTTTGGTCCCACCTGCGACACCGCTGTAACGACTGCCGCTCGCTCCATTGCCTCGCTCATGTATACCCCAGAGACTGACAAGTTTCTAATGAATACGCTGTTGACTTTTACGATTGGAGAGTTCCTAACGCCAATCGTTGATGGTGGCTGTGTGTAGGAGACCGGGGACATGGTTGTGTCTAGAGATGTGTTATAGAAGAACGATGATGTAGGCATTCCAACATGGTCTGAAGGGATGACGTATTCTTCTACGAAGTTTTGGACTTCTATTGGACGTCGCAAAAAGGACTCCAATTCACTTTGAAGTCCAGCCAATACAAATTCAGCCGCGTCTTGTTGGCGTAGTGAGAAGCGGATGTCCATATATGTGGTTAAATCATTGACACTAACCAACATAACTCACCGTCCTGTAAATAAAATATTAAGAATTATCGGCGTCCACCGCTACGAATGATGTCACGAAGACGGGCGGTTGGGTTTGCTCCACGACCAGCAGCACGACGACGGCGTTGAAAAAGATTTCTTGCAGCACGGCGGATTCTGCCGGGGGTGCGTCCAGTATCGATATCTGCAGTTGTACCCGGCTGCACTCTAATCAAACCAATTTTGCGAATGTTGCGCATAATGACCATCCTTTATGTATGTGCAGTTTTTATTCTACCACGATTATCTGTCAGGATTTGGCGGTGCTTCTGTAACAATAGGCATTTTGTCGATAGTCCCTGGGGGTGCCTCTACTGGAACCCATGCTCGGGAGTAATTATGTTCTGATATTTTTCGTTGTTTGATGATTGTTGGGTTCATCATCAGTTCCAACTCGTCAAATTTCATGCAAAAATGCTTCACAAAATCTTTTTCATCAAACTTGCGGCTTTTCTTCAAAAGTCGAACAATAGATGAGAGTTGTTTTGCGACCATACTGCCACGACCACGGTTTATTTGAACATGGAGGACCATGGCGTCGAGTTCATCGCAGTCAACGTACCTCACGGGTAGGCCATCAGGAAATAAGGCTGACAGATTTTTGTTTCCTGAAATTAGTTTATATCTTTGACTGCCATCAATAATTGAGTTATCCTCTTTACGCACCACCAAGGGTGACATAATCCCAAAAGAAGACAAGGAATCAGCCAAAACAAGCAAATCAGGACGCAAAATATAAATAGTATTCCAAGAAGGAACACTCAAATCGCCGATAGCCACATAATCAATCTTCATAAAAAACAACATCCTCATCTTGTTTGGCAGCAGCAACACGCAACGCATGTGCCCTGGTTCCAGGACCGACCGGACTGACCGACATCCCTGACAATTCATTCAAAAATATATTCCTAATAAGCCACTCAATTGGATAGGAATACGGGTCCTTTGCATTCTTCTTCCTAAACTCAGCGGAAAAAGACAAAGCACGATTTCTCTTTGTTTCACCAATCATGAAAGTGTCAATCGCCCGCATTACGCCATTCCACCCCTCGGCAGCAAACATCGCAATAACTTTCTCGACATTATATTCGGACCACCAGCGTCGTTGGGCGTCGATTTCAGGGAAACACTCCCATAGACGGTCATAGAACTCTGGCTCAGTAGCAACCAAATCACCGATCCTACGGATGGCAACAGAATGCAGCGGAATACCAACACGAGTATTAGAACCAGTCAAAGCAGCAACATCGTAATACTCACAATAATCAGCACCATGCTCCTCGTTGAGGAATTTAAAAACATCACTCGTCTGCCAGTCATAAATGACTTTTGCCATCTTGAGAGGAATTCCCTTTTTGCTCTTGTACGGCGTAACAATGTAATTCTCGTGCAATTTTTGAACACAGGAGCGATATCTAATCATCGACTCAGAAGCACGCACGCCAGTTAGAAAAGCAACGTTGCCTTTCTTGCCTTGCATGGTGTAGTAATCAATATGATTAGTCATTGGCGTTGCATGATCTAAACCAAAATGGTATCCAGTGATTACATCATCAGGCAGAGGTCTGCATGTGCGTCCCTCCTTGATGCGTTTTTCACCCCAGATCATAATAGATTGACGTCGCCCTAGTACCCATATTTCAGTACCATACGGAAGACAGTAGTGCTCAAAATCCACCCAGTCATAATTTTTAATTTTATTGACATAATCAAGAACAAATGGGCTAACCATTTCTTCATCTCGGAAAATAACCTTGACGGGCCCGAGACCTCGTTCTTCGTGAATTTCTTTAGCAAGATATAGGACTGCGCTTGAGTCTTTGCCACCCGAGAACTGAACGCAAACGGTATCAAAGGTGTCGTATACATGCCTAATTCTTTGGCGGGCTGCATCTACGCATGAGATATCTAGAAACATACGCTGACGCGTCATGTCGTGCCTCTATTTTTGTAGTTTAATAACATTGGTCTTGACAGTATCAGTTGTGTCGACTTTTGTCCAGCCTTGTTGTAAAAAACTTTCGTTCAGTGTTTTGAGTTGCCCCATTCCTCGCAAACCATTCCTCATCAAATAACCATGACCGCCAGTCACCTCGCAAGTCATGCTGCATATTTTTTCGTGTTTACGAACAACGACATCCATGCTTTCTACATTAAGCGGGTTAGAAGGACTGTAGTAATAACGTAAACCACCAAATTTTTCCTTTATTTGAAAAATGGTATATCCGGGGTCAAGTAACGAAAGTTCCTTATCGCACATAGATATGATTTTCCACCAACCCTCATCACATGAAATATGAGTTCCATATTCTGGGTTAATGCGCAACAATACTGGTTGTAGATAATCTGGATAATCCATCTTAATCCTTTTTACGAAGGTCCAACTTGAAGGTTAGCACTCCCTCTTCAAGTGTTGCTTCGCAGTCGCCTATCATCGCAAAATCTTGAAAATCTACCTTGGCTTGATTAACAAAAAGAGCACGTTCAGGTCCAGCAACTGGTGGCAGTGGGCGCTTTTTGACAGCCTCTGCCCGCTCACGAAAACGGGCCAAAATTTCATTTGGGTCCAGCATCGTACTCTTCTTTTGTAGCACGCAACACGAGGGTTTCCCTATCGCGCGAAAATGGGTCACCCGCAGGCCATTCCTCTTCCATGGGTATCTCTAACGTATACCATGTGCGATTTTCCATTTCCGTAATTTTATATTTACGTATTCTTTCTACCGTTGATTCGTAACGAATCTTGTCAATATCTTCATTATGAGCCATTATCAATGATCTCATATAAGGACTCAAATGTCGCATGATCACATGAGTAAAAAACGCTGTCTGATAACTTTATGACATAATCACCCAGGCGGGCCTTCATATCCCTATCAATGCCTTTAAGTAAGATAATCAAATCTGGCCTACTTTCATCACCATTGCGTGGGATGACGGTCAATAGACCGCCACACCAGTCAGCCACTTCGCGCTGATTTAATGGCATGAAGCGCATGGCCTCAACATCTAGGCCAATCCGGCGACATCTTTGAACCAATAACATATCAGGCATTGTTCTTCTTTAACATTTCTAAAACTTCTGCCAGAAGAACTTTAATTTCTTTCAATGTTTCGTGCGATTCACGGGCGGGCTGTCCGGCAAGATAAGCATTACTCTGTGCTTCTAGACGAGCATTTGCTTTGATTGCTGATGCATTAGGTTCCACGAGTATTCCTCCATTGTTTTTTTTTTGGGCTGGAGAGGCAGGGGTCGAACCTGCGACGCGCGGATTAACAGTCCGCTGTTCTGCCAACTGAACTACTCTCCATTGGTATGTACTGAGAGATTATCAGCAATAGATTAGTCGTGCACGCATTACTTTACTTTATCGGCGTTCTTGTTCATACCTAAGCAGTAATTCGTTACGTTCTTTGTTGAAATCCAATAAGTCTTCTATTGAGTAAATAAATTGTGCCAGTTCGTCACAGAGTCCATTTGATTCTTCAATCTTTTCTTGAAGCGATTTAATGTGAGCACGTAAATATATTGTTTCGTCTTCCAAGTTGTACATTTCCCGTTGTACCGACCTGAGGATATATTCCGAATCTTCCGACATCATCGAACTCCACTCTATTAATACAACTGTATATGATATTTAAATTTCTGAATGGGCATCTATGAAGGAAATGAGTTTTTCTGACGTTGTACTACCGTCATATGCAGGTTCATTTCTGATCCAGCGAATAAAATCATACCAACGCCTCTGCTGGTCTGGATCATCAAAAACAATAGTGTATTGAACAACCGCTCGCGGCGCTGCTTCGGGGGTGGCAACCGTACTCCCCTTGATGGCAATCTCATTATGGTCCATATGCTGTGGAGCGACGATCCTACGTTCGCCATCATCGTCCTCGCGTACTAATGACGACAAGATGGTTGCACCAAAATCACTCAATGGCTGCAGCACTGGCGGCACGTACATGTTCCCATCTGAATCAGAGGTTGTCGGCGAGTTGTACTGAATTGACTCATCTATGGCAGCCAATTCCATTTCATCCCAACCCAAATCTGACATTAAGTCAGAATAATCAGAAATAATGTCATCCAGCATTTCGCTAACTAACTCTTGATCAGAATGACCAAGTTCATTAGTACGATTGTCGGTCAAGGCAAAAGCAATTGCCCGATTGACGTCAACCTCAAAAGGCACAACAGCAATATGTGTCCATCCGAGCGTTTGAGCAGCCATCAATTGGTGATTACCAGCGATCACCGTAGAAGTACCATCACCATTAGGGCGAACAACGATTGGTTTCACTTGACCAAACTCGGCATATGAGGCCATAATCGCATCAACGTTACCCTTGCGCGGATTCCCTGGCAGAGGAATCAATGTGTCTACATCAACAAGAAGTGAAAGAAGCGCCGGATCAACTTTATGTTTCATTATTTTTCTCCAACAATATTGGCATAAGTTCTATACCATGACCCCTACGAGACAATAGCCCTTAAGTTCGCATTTAGCGTACGCATGGCATCAATCGATGTTCGGAGCGAAAGGAGTTTTTCTCTCTTTGCTTTCACGAGACCCTCGGACATCTTGTAGTCAAACTGCTGGTCTGCCAGAAGGTACTCAGCCCACGCCTCACGCTCTTTAATCGACCCCTTGGCCGCCAGGTACTCTTTAGCCCAACTATGCTTATACAGGGCATCCTTCTTGGCGGCGTCCTCGGCCAGTCTGCCGAATGCTTCAGTTTCTTCTTCAAGCATGTCAATCAAACGAAGCATTTCGTTCTCAATATCAACTTGGCTGATTGGGCTATTCCGTATGCTCATTATCGCTTCCCCGAGTCAAAGATGACCAGTCAACTGTTTTCAAGGCATCCGTGCTTGATTTGGGCCAATCATACTGTGGCGAACCAAGCGCAGTCAAGCCCATTTGTTCTAAAATCCACGCATCACACATGTCGTCGGTGCCTTTGCCGGCCCAAACGATACCAGTGCGTGCTGAAACAGCAGAAACAACTTCCGTCTTAGATGAATTACCTTTGCCAGTAGCAAATTTTGCACGACAAGTCGGTGGTACATCGATATAGGGCACTTCCATCTCATATAAAGCAAGCCTGATCACGCCACCAAGTTCGCCAATTTTATGTGATTGCGAATTACGGGCGGCAAAAGCATACCCCTCAATCACTACGGCATTAACATCATATGATTTGACAAGATTGATGATATCTTCGCGTATCTCATATAGGCGTTCTGCTTCTTTTGTCTTGACGGCTATTGTGCCAGTCTCTCCATTTATAGAATAACCAGCAGATGTTAGCGAAAGGTCTAGCCCCATGATGTTCATGGCTAGATCATAGTTGTTGTTACGCCCCCGTACTGTAACTGTTCAGGAATAGCAAAAACGGCGGAGGATAATCCTCGCGCCGCTCTCGCTACCACCTTGTCGGGTTTAGTACTTTAATTATCAATTTGCGTCTTCTGAATACACAAATACGTATAGGTAAATTATGACATAAAATACACTTCACCAACGTCGGGAGCGCAACATTTTAGCCATCAAAGCAATTTCATTAGTTTGATTTTGAATAATGGAATAAGCCAATGACATCGTGTCGTAGTCCTCCGTGGATCGCAATACATCTTTGGACATCATGAGAGCCATTTTGTGATGCTCAATCATGTCGGTAAGAAACTTCTGTTCCCCTACTGTCAGTTCTTTGAAAAATTTAGATTTAGGCATGTCATAAAGTATGCACCTGCCAGGATATGGTCACATAAACGAGATACTAGGGATACTTAGTAAAACAGTACAACCAAAGACCCATAGCGCCGTAGCCAAGATGACCAACGGCAGTAATAACTCTTTGCGCTTAACAACCGAAGCGATACCAAGCATGAACAAAGAAATGGCGAATAACGCCGTAAGTACCTGAAGTCTGTCACTACGTCCACCTTCTGTCTCAGATACTACGAGTGACTCAGATGCTCTTTCCCAGACTTCTGCTTGTGGGACGTACAACTCATCCATGTATGAGGAACAGTCTGGAAGTTGACTTTGGTTCTGTGCGACTAGACAGGGTATTGCGTGCTCGTAAAACTCGTATGAACCATTGGAAGTTTGGATATCTTCATAGATGTCTTCGTTACTGACGCCATCAACGAGGAGTCGTACCTTTTTGTCTTTCCAAACAGTCAAGTCAGCCCTGTATTTAACCTCAGAGGTAATCCACATGTTGTTGGATTCACTGAGGTCAAGTTGATAAACGGAGTACGCCTCATCCGAAGCCCCACCGTGAAGTGATGATTGAACTCCAGCCCATGCTGTAGTCATGGAAATAATACCAAGCATTGCTACAATATAAATTTCGTGGGTAAATAACTTTAGAAATTTGTTCATCGGTTAGCCTCTCGGTATGCGATGTTGCGCAGGCGCGTTTCCTCACTACAATCATCGTGCTTTAGTTCACAGTAGCAGTCATAATATGGGAACTGTGTAAGGCAATTATCGCAAACCGTCACGAACTGGTGATAAGTAAATCCATTAGGGCGTTTAGCGTCACAGCAAAATGGTTCAGGCAGAAGGTACCTCATTGGGTCTCCAGCGGGACATTTTCTTTATTTCGTGGGCCATTACGGGAAGTCTTTCTTCCATCAATACACTTGTGGTTGTCGTACCACATCTGAACATGTAGCCATTTGCTATATCTGTATGATTTGAGATGACAAATCTCGCATTGTCCTCTTTGGTTGCTTCCGACCGTAATGTTCGTAAGCATGGGACTACTCGCTTGCGGGGAAATTCGGGTGTGCGCCACGAAAGGCGAGAAGAACTGGTATCTCCTTAACTACGAGACTGCCTTCCTCGTTAAGCAAAGAGTTAACCATTAGGTTAGCCGGACTGTTATGGAACAAACACTTCTCCGCATCTATCATTGCATCGACAAGAGTATTGATCTGGATATTGATCCCGTTCATAGATTCTTCCTTTTCTTCTTCGTAGGTGAGAATATCGTAGGTGTCTCTGCTGGTCATGTTGTTTCCTTCTTATTGATTAGTTTGGCTGCGTATTTTTGCACAATATGGTCCGATTCCTGCAGCAATACTTTTGGGATTGTCGAGAACCTTTCCACAATCGCAGCATATGCCAGTTCTTCTTCCAATATCTATCAGTTCATCGTCGTTCAGCATGCGGTAAGTGCCAGTCTTGATGCACCCGAATAACAACGCTTTATCGGATGCCAATTTGATGTCCGACCATCCAGGCATGTCTATTAAACGTTTTCTGATTGACCGTACTTGCTCGTCATTATTTTTGGTTACAATAGAAATTTTGAAGATATATTTATCTTCGTCATCTATGTATACCCCCTCCCAAACCCCTTCGCCATAAGGGTCATATTCAGGGTCGACTTTGATTCGCATTTTTTCTGCTGACAACATTTGTTTCTCGGTCAGGCCGCCATGAGTTAGGCAATAATCGTAAAGGCTTTGAGCAAAATCAGACCATGTCTGAAGCATTAACCAGATTCTCATGTCGTCATCTTTTATTAGTCTGCTTGTTCCTGGCCGAACATGATTAGTAGGCGCCGTCCTACCTAGGCTTTTAACCCATTTGTTGTTTTTATCGTAGGGCATATGTTCCTTTAGTTTGCAGGTATATTTTCATCACTGTACGAGGCAGGAATTTTTTTGGGCGGTATTGGAAGTCCGCCAGCACTCATTCTCGACCAAGTCCTTTCATCGACAATGTCGTATGTCCATGCATCCTGAGTGAATCCAACATTTGCGGGATGGGGTCGGCGGTCTACTAGTGATTGCAGTATCGCCCTCTCTTTGGTTTCCTCTATCGTCACAAACCATCTTTTAGATGGGTCAGATGTATGCCAAATAACATAAACAACATCAAAGTCCTTGCCAGCAATGTGTATGTTGCCTAGCGTCCCCTTATTGTTTGCCATTCTTGTTCCTCTGAATCAAGCGAGTGATTCCGTAGACGATGCCGAACCAAATGGCTCCGTTGATTAGTCCATCAAAGACATAGCCAGTAGTGACCAGCGAGGCAACGAAACCGACAATAGCGCCGATGCCACCAGCCTTGAGAGCGAACTCTTTTCGTCTTGTCTCGTAGACCGTAGGGTTGTGTCGTTTAACGTCATAGCCATTATTTGGGCGTGGGGGTGGTAACTGATTCATGGAATTATATGACATGAGTATCTCCTGTTTGTTTGGTGCGACATTAGGGGTTGCTTCTTGTGATTTTTCATTCTTTAGCATCCATTGTTTGCAAAGTTTCGCCTGTGCTGTTGAGTAAAACGATCTTCCCTTTTCCCCAAACTTTATTCGGGTAGCGAGGATCATCAAACTCGTGATGGGCCAGGCGCATAACGATCATCGCACCTTTACCAATCGCTCTCGTATCGTCAGTATCGTAGAAGGTGTTGATCCGCCGTGCTTTACCAAGCGTTGCTTTTAATCTATAAAGACTCAGTGTCATTGTCTGCCTCCCTAATTGGTGCGCCAATAATGATCGTAATGAGTTGTTTCATTTATTCCTCATTGGGGGTGTGTAGCGTTTGTTTGAATTTGGTCGTTTGCGGTAGGGGTTTTTCCCTGGCGGTGGAGTGTAGTTTCCGAAGTATCTAGAGATGTCTCCGCCTGTGCGGTAGTGCCAGTCAATAAGGGATGTTATTGAGTTATGCATTCCGCGAAATGCTTCTATCATCGGGTCTCTGTACGTTATTGGGTCTTTGGAGTCTTGATGCACGTAGCAGAAGTAGGTGGCTCCCATTGCATTTCCTTTGCATTGGTTCCCGTCTTTTCTTTTTGATTGGCATATGAGGCGTTTCATGGACCCGTTGTTCCTTGTTGAGTAAAGCCTTTCTCAGTTGAGAACAAATCTGTAAAGGGACCTGCTGGTCCGTTGGCGCCCTTTGCAAATAGGGACAAGTCCGTAAAGGGACCTGAAGGACCTTGCTTAGTGTCGGGCGTTTCTGTAAATTGTCCTGCGTTTGGATAGCCTGCTGGAATACGTGACCCGCGCGAGTCGCGATCACGGGTCACGAATGTTGGATTACTAAAGTGTTCGGAAAGTATCCGACGAACGAACTCTCCCCTCGTTATGCCGTGTACGAGCGCAGCGTTGTCGAGATGAGCGCGCAAAGAAGTATTGAGACGAATACAAAGCATAGGGTATTTCTTTTTTGATTTCTTTGGTGTGATGTCGGTCATGGTGATTAACATACTTGCTTATTTCCAACTTGTCAACTCATTTATGAGATAATTTTAATAGTCAAAATCTACCCATATACCGATAGTCAAATCTTCTCCTGGAATTTCCGTTCCAACCCTGTCAATATCGACCACGATAATATCGCCTAAGGCGAATTTGTTATTAGCCGCCGTTCCCGCAGCCGAAGAATATGCCCCTACCGCTATGGTCGGCCTATTTGCTTGGGTGGTAAATATTGTTGTATCGGCAATATTGATGTCAACAATGATTGTTGCACCAGATGCCGGAGTACCTATTGAGGTGTATACGCCAATAATTTTTCCACTAGCAGGCATTCTTGCTGAGGTGCGTCTTTTTGCTGCGGATATTTTTCCGCTAACACATAAGGTTATTAGTTGTTTAGCCATCATCGTTTTTTCTTACTTAATAGTTACGTGATAAAGCAGAAAGCGGGAGGTTTCCCTCCCGCCTTCATACAAATGACTGAATTATTTACGAATTAGAAGCGGCTAGCGTCAAGGCCACCTGGGGCCTTGCTGGTGTCGGCTGCTTCGTTGTATGTGATTGCGAGTGTGTAACCAATCGCTGCGGTTCCACCAACACCATCACAGTCGAAGGAAAGGATTGCGTCCTTCGGAACAACGATTGGCGAGGTGGTGCAGACGATGGTTCCGCCGCTGCTGTAGGTACCTGGGGTGCCAACGATGCCGGTAACAGTGACCGTCGTCGAAGTAACTGCAGAAACCTGCTTGCCGGTGAAGTTGTAAGGAACTGCGCTACCTGCCGAAACAGTAACCGAAGCAACATCAACTACGTCGCCAACCTTGAAAAGGTGACCAGCAGCAACGGTGTAAACGGCGGTGACTCCAGCGCCATTGACGGCACCAGTGATGGCGCCATTCTTGCGAAGTGTGGGGGCAGTGGTCGGCACTACTGCTCCTGCAGCCACGGAAATGGCAGCACTGACGATGCTGGTTCCAGCAACCTCAACGTCGAAAGTTGCAGCGGAGGAAACGGGTCCGGTATTCAATCGCAAGTATACGCCAGTAATTTCTGCAGTGAATGGCATTGTCAGTGCGGCTAGTTGGGCAGCGGTGACTGTTGCTGCGTCATTAAAGATAAATGTCTTGCTCATAATTTTTCTCCTACTTTTAAGGGCCCTCTCTGGGCTAATAAAACTTTACTACAAAATGGTTGACTATTTACAGAAGTATTGCATTAATCCCAAGAATGTTTTGCTAGGCCAAGTTCGAACGCCAACACAGGATGAATAATTTAAATATCTTGATCTGAATAAACCTACGAATAGTTGTGGCATAATTTATAAATGAATAAAACACCCCTCGAAAATCTTCTTAGTGGAGCAAGGATCATCATTTCTGGTGATACTCCCAAAATGGACCCCCAAGAAGCAGAACTCGCCAAAGTGCTCATTTCCTTAACCCAAAAATATGGCAAATTTGACGAAAAGGGCGAAGGTGTATGGGCGGGGTATGATCCGCCATCGAAGAATACTGTAAAAAACATTGGTGTCAAATGTTCTAATTGCGTCCTTTACGAAGGTGGAACTTCTTGTAAAATCATCACTATCCCCGTGATGCCGGAAGGAAAATGTAGATTTGCAGTCATTCCGAATGGGATTGTCAAAAAGGGCAAGTGAGCCCGATGGCACGTCAACCAATACAAATAGGGAAAATTAGGCGTACAGTTATCGGTGGTTCGCTTAATCGCCAGATGAGTTCATACGGCACAACACCACAATGGGTAGATAAGGCAACGAAAGACTTTATCTACAATTCGCCATCCAATCATCTCAAATCACTCAATTACACTAAACCCAGTTTGCGTGAACGTCTTAAAGACAAAATCATGGCAGGAGACGATGGGGGTAGGCCAGGGCAATGGAGCGCCCGTAAAGCACAACTATTAGCCGTAGCCTATAGAAAAGAAGGTGGCGGATACAGGGGGAAGCCGTCCAAGGCTCAAAATTCATTGAAAAAGTGGACTAAACAGCGTTGGACGACATCTGATGGCAAGCCCGCATTTCGTGACGGCAAAATGACACGCTACCTACCTGCAAAAGCATGGCAAAAACTGACACCAGAGCAAAGAAAAGCGACAATCGCTAAAAAACTAGAAGCAGACAAAAAAGGTCAGCAATTTGTTCCCAATACCGAAAGGGCAGCAAAAGTATCAAAACGGATACGGGAAAAATCAAAGAATACTAAATATTAATGTAGGAAATCACCCAACACCACAGTATGCTCTGATAATAATACATTAAACAGAGGACATTATTCCTATGAAAATACGATCTATTTTTATGTTGACAGTTTCTATGGTGATTGCATTTTTTATTTATGCATCACACGAATCATCTCAATCTAATTCATTACAACCCAATCAATACGATTACTTCGTTACGGAAACAATCGATGCGGATTCGCTCGAATATAGCGACCCATGGACGATTTGGAAAAACAGTGATTTTGACAATATGGAAAATGGCGAACTAATTTTGTTAAAAAATTTAGACGGTGATTACGACATATCTGCGATGGAGTACGCAGTTGTTCAGAAAATTAATGGGGTCGTTCTGATATCACAGGTAACAAAGACATCTTTTGATGAAATTCTTGAACAAAAAAACATTGAATACAATGATAAAGATCAATTTACTGTCCTAGATACACAAATAGAAATTGGCGCAACAATTGACATTTTTCATACAACATTTTCGGAAATTGAAGTACCAATAAAACAAATAAATATTTCAGCAAAAGACTACAAGCAGGACCAGGCTAGGGGAGATGGGCTGGTCACCCTGGGGACGACAGATGCCAATCACGACAGTTTTACCGTATACCCAGAAGGGCAGTACCCTGAAATTATAGGACCATTACTAATGCATGAAACGGCTCATGTGGTGGGAGACTATGCCGGTATTGGGAGTTCCGTGGAATGGGGAAAAGCGATGGTTGCAGATAAGGATGTCTCGAAAACTTTACTAAATGATAATTTCAAACAACACGAAACCAATACGATGCTCGATGTCTCTAGCGACAGTATTCATTCATTGATCTTTGGGCAAAAAGCACTCACTGAATATGCAAAAGATAATAACGAAGAAGACTGGGCCGAATCTTTCTGCTGGTATGCCTATGACAAAATGTATGAGGGGATTGGCGTGAGGGGTGACGGAACGAATGTGCGGTTTTCTGATGCTTACCCAAACCGTGCGGAATTTATAGATGACTGGTATGAGGATGAAATAAAGAAAAAACAGTCAAAGAAATCTGTAGTTAATTAATTACCATTTCCCAAGCGGGCATTTAGATGAAGGGATTCGTGTTTTGACTTTCATAAAACACCCACATTCCTTACACTGCCTCGTTGGATGAAAAAGTCTGTCGCAATCAAAACAAATTGACATACGATAGGCAGGACTCTTTGTATCAGGGTTTTCCGATTCCGACATATTTCCTCACTAGGTCACGAGCGAATTCCTCAAATGGCTTACCTTCGGCGACTAATGGCCATTCAGGATTACCCCTATACAGGGTTACAACCTTATTGTATGTTACAGAATTGCCATGATCGGAAATTGAATAAAGATGGATGTAGGAGTTTTCCTCCAAAGATACAGCCCACCTTCTCCCAACATTAACATCAAAAATAATCATTTTCGCACGCGACACAACCTTGGGCTGAGAAGGCTTTATATCGGACGCATATTCTGGTTCTACCATGACGTTACGGAGCAGTGAAAAAACCATATAAAAAACAAACGAAACCAACAACAGCCGTCAGTCCTAACCATGTAAATTTCTTCACTACTTCCACCTCCTTGATTTCAATTTTATTATTGATCATTTTACTTTTCTTTTCAATGGCAATTTTGTCGCCATCAATAATTAAATCTGGCATTAATTTTTCCTCCCAGATCAATATCTCCCAAAGAGTTCCCCATATTTCTTCAGTTTTACTGGTGTGGCCTGGGTCGTCTATGGTCAACACCATTAATTCAGAAATATAGTCTTCGAGAAATGAAAGATACATTATTCCTCTACGGATAATCCATTTTCGTCAATGTCATCTTGAATACGGCGACGTTCGTGCTCCTCCAAGATTGATTTAGATGAAAGAAAATAAGCCCCATTAAGAGATTTGGCCATGTCTCGTACTAAGTTTGCCAAATCATCAGAATGATCTACTTCATCCCCGTATTTGGAACGTATTTTACGCAACTCTTCTTCTAATTGAAAAACTTGTTTTTGTAGATCGTGGATTCTATTAATAACTTCACTCATCGAATAATTCTCTACGTTTCTGTTGATCGTTGCGGGCCTTGCGAATCCGAATATCTGAATTTGACATCACTAAATTGCGTAAGACTTTCATTGCTTGTTCTTCGGTCAGGTTCTCTTTGTCTACACCAAGAATGGCTGCCGCTTCGGATATTGCGTCTATTTTCTTCTTCACTTATTTCACCTCCAACCGGATATCGTAATAATAGCCGATTGGAGGTGATAATAAATAATTGTTATCGCTTCTTGCTCGTATTCTTTTTCTTTGAAGGACGGAACCACGAGGTAATTCTCGAAAGAATCCCCTTTTTCTTGGCGGCGGTGCCATAAGGCTTGGTATTGGGCTGAACGCTGGTCGTAGCGTTGTTCAGGTTAATACGAAGATCAGCCTGAGGGGTCGCGTTGTTTGCGGAAGTGGTTGCTTGCTCAAGGAAGCGCAAAGAACCTTTGTCGATCTGTTGCTTATACTTCTTTGCCATAGCATTCAATTCCTCAGCAGCGCCTGCAGCCAATTTCTTTGATACCAACAACTCAGAATTGAGAGTGTTTAGACCAATTGCCTTGTTTGCTTTTGGCGCAACCTTCTTTACTACGGCCTTCTTTTCCGGCTGAGCCTTTCTGGTTGAACCCTTCTTAGGGCCTGGCTTTTGCTTTAATTTAGGAGAAGTAGCAGCAGCCTTCTTTGCAGGTGCACCAGAAATTACTTTTTGGGCAACCTTTTTCGAAGGCGTCTGTGACTTCTTTTTTGGTGTTGGTTTGTTTGTGCTCATAAGCAAAAAACTAGCAGATGGTTTCTTCCCCTGCAGGAACTAATTCTAGATTATTGTTCAACCCGTGGAACTATATCCAGACTCAATGTCCAAAATGTCCCTTGCCTTAACAGGGGCCCAATTAGCCAAAAATATCAATGTCGAAGAGTTCGGCATTGGTGAAGATTTGGCTTTCAACTTCTTTGCATGGAAGAAGGGGGAACTGCTTGTTGTCGCTCAACTTCAAAGAAGCGAGATGAACAAACCCGTAGAGGCACGGCTTCCAAAATGTGGTGACATGCTGGCTGCCCTCAAAACATTTTGGGGGGTTGATGCGATTACCCTTGTTGCTGAAGGTTTTGAGACCCATAGTAAAGAAAAACTCAAGGGCAGAGAATTGCAACAAGCATTTATCGAAGACAAAAATGTTGTTCATGAATGTTTGACGGTCACCCATTGCGAACAAAACGAGATAACCCACGATTATGAGATAACCCTGGTATCTGCCGGATACAAGTATGAACTAGGAAGAAAAGTGGAATGGATGGACCCTGTTGGCTACACCCGTGGCAGCGAAACAATCCTAAGAAACTCACCAATACCGTTAATGCTCATCCAGGCATTAAAGCAAGAAGCAATTGAGTCGCCAAGTGATGAAGATATAGATATTGCCATATCCACGCTTGTCGCAAATGGTTTCCTTATAGAGGAGTTATGAGAATGCTCCCCTGTGATGTAACGGTTAGCATAACATTCTTATAAAATGTTTGACGGAGTTCAACTCTCCGCAGGGGGACTGTGGGTTACTTGTCCCACGAGTGCTTTGCTAGGCCAAGTTCAAACGCTAACGCTGGATAATTGCCAATTCTCGTATGGCACTCTCGACATACTGCCATCAAATTTGACTCATCAAGAATCGATCCACCCTGAGATCGTCTGATCAGTTCATGAATATCAACGCTTCCACGACGCGTGTAGGTGGCCTTTTGGTCATGCTTGGCGAATACAGGGCATGCCTCGCAGTAGGGCCGTTCTGAAAGCATACGACCTACTAATTTGCGCCTTTCAACGTATTGTTCTTCTTTTTTCTTGCTACGTCGACGCATGTATCCACCTAGATTAAAGTTGTGACACGTCTATCTTATCAAATTCCCACTTGTCCACAAGCGCGGACCAGAGTGCTTGGTCAATTGGGGTTGGCTCCATGTCGCACTCACGAAGCATTTCACGATGTTTGGCAATCGCACGCTTCAGGAATTCAACGTGTTCCCACCCGTTGGAATCAAAAACCTTACCGGTCTCAATCATTGCCGTTACTTCATCAAGACGCTTTTCTACATGTGACTTAAAGCGTTCTATTTTAAATTGACGACGCTTGTATTGACTTGTTGCCTCGCTCAGCAACCGACGCGAACCAAGTGCCTGAAAACGCATTTCATCAGCACTTCGGTCTTCTTCAATATTCCGCAATTGCTCGTTTAGGTTATTCACTAGGGCGAGAAGGCACTGTTGCCAACGTTCCCAGTTTTCTTTACTAAGAAGGATTTTCCTCTGAATGGGCGAAAGTCTATTTTTGACTTCTTCCGCAACCATATAAACTAATTCATCATCTGTCATTGTTGTCATTTTTTCCATCCTGGGCATATTGGTTTATAGGCACACCAGTCGCATAGGCGTGATTTATTGTGTGGGAAATTTCCAGTTTCACATGCGTTGTGTATGGCGTCATGTGATTCTTGAACGTATTTAATTGTTTTTTCAAAGTCCTCAGCGACTAGTTGATGAGTAAAGTTAACGCCATCTTTGAGGTACAACAACTGTATTTCTGTGACATTCGCAACACCACTATCATTCAATAATGTTGCATATATTTGAAGTTGAAGATACTTGTCGGCTAGCCATGACGATTTGGGGGTTTTGCCTGTTTTGTAGTCAGAAACACAAACTCCGGTTTCTGTTGTCTCAAAACGGTCAATAAATCCTTTTACCATTGCCGTGCCTATTAGCCCATTGACCTCGGATTCGATTCCTTTGACCTTGATGGACGAAGGCTCTTCTACTTTAAAGAGATTTTCCAAACACCACCACGCCGACCAGCGGAATTGTCGAACTTTGGTGGGATGGACGTATCCACGAATTCTCTGTTCCCAGTCGGCATTTGTCCAAACCTGAGCAGCAAGCATCTTCGCTGAATTCAAATTTCGTTCTTCTGGAGGCAAGACATAAAATTCCTCAAGTGTTTCATGAACAAAATTACCAAGAAGGGTTGCATCGGACGGCTGGTCGGGGAGGCGATCAATTTTGTTGTATTTGAATTTCAAAGGGCATTGATGAAACGTGCCCATCGATGATGCCGATAGGTATGGCGGGGGAGTGTATGGGGCGCCTTGCTGGTCCTCGCTCATCCCTCAAACTCTGATCCAGGGAACGAAATACGAGTAGATTCTTCGATGAGAGCCATGATGTCCTGCATCGTTGCCGTCTCTGGAGAAGGCTTTGGACGACCATTGGAATACTTAGTCCAAAATTCGTTCAATTTTGTTTTCTGTTCAGCGGAGAAATCCTTACTTGCTTCACGGAATTTTGCCCATAGGGCAAGAATATTCGGATCAATTTTTGGCGCATTTGCTGCGTGCTCGCGTTCAGTCTCTTGATTTAGTGATTCATCTGAGCGAGAAAGATATAGTGCTACGCCGAATTGTTGAGCAGCCTTTTTGAGAGCATCAGAAACCGCACCCTTGAATTCGTTGCCAAGGTCTATGATGTCACCAGTTTTAGTTCTTTTGATTTTCTGTCCACCAAAACCATCTTTCTGAATAATTTGTCCGTATTCAGACGTAGAGACAGTAAGTCGTACATGGGCAACGATGCAATCAGGGTCAAGTGCATCTCGTTCGCATTTAATAATTTCGGAGGACCAACCAAGAACACCAAATACTCGATTCAAGCGAGCGATTACTTCGCTTACAGGGATGTAAATGAGTACTGCTGTACCTTTTCGTAGTTCTCTTTCAACTTCCGAAGAAAATGGTTCACTTAATTCGGAGAGTAATCTTTCTTGTTCTGAGCGATTTCGCTTAGCGACGATTTGATCTCGCTTATCTTTTTCTACCCAAAATTCTTCGTGTGTTTGCTCATCGTGCATGGAATTGGCCCTTTCTGGAATTTCCGTCTCTACTAATTCTGCGGTATCTATTAATTGTTTATTTCGTGGTGATTGTGGCATTACACTTTCCCTTTCTTAATGACAATACTTGTCCGCCCTTCGGATGTTTCGCAATACTTGGAGGGGTTGACCCCGATTTTCCCAAGTTCGCCAACTCTCCAATATGATGGTGCTGCGTAATCAAGCATCTTAATCATCATTTCTTCTGGTGTCAAGGTAATTTCCCCAGTATCCATATCCACTGACATTTGAGATATTTTCGCTGCCACTTCATTGGCTAAACCCTTGTGGTCCCACGCCTTGCGGTCGGCACTTTGCTTGCGCTCAATTTCTGTTCCATCTGAAAGGAAAATCATTGACTGTGGCATTTTGTCTGCGATAACAGTAACCATTTCCTCATAGATATAATTAATGTCTCTTTTGAGATTGTAGATATGTACTAAATTTACGCACGATTCTTCGATGACCGCACCGTCTTGTGCGAGTTCTGTACTGATATCAGCACAAATGTCAGATAATTCTCTGCGGAATGCTTCTAGGCGTTCTAGATTTGACATTGGCGTCCTTTTGTCGTAGTGATTTCAGATGATAATACCAATTTTTTTGCGTTGAGGCAAGCCCAATCCTGACAAATATGTAAATGCACTAACGGCGGAGTCAACTTGGTCATCGTGGTTACACGCTTCAGGGAATGAAGACATTTCATCCAGCCAGTCTGTGAGCCACGGCCCCCTGAGGCATCGAACGTTGCCGTTAGCAACAGCAGCAGCGAATGGCCTGGCTCGCGTTATCTTGTCTCCGGTTGAACGTATGCCGCCAAAGTCAAACCCCTGCAAAATATTTCTCGCATACTGATCAACCAAGGCCTTTCCAGACGATCCCGGTTCTTGTTCCATCCTGATGGCGACCGTATGTCCGTCTTCGTATGCGGTTTGAGCAATGAGTTGTTCTACCTTTTCACCCTTAACTCTGGCCTTCTTGATGTCCAACACATAGGCTATACCACCATCAAAAAGCATTAACGTACCTACGGTCCAGTCAGGATCAGGGTTTGTATAACTTGGCTCTGTCGCTGCTAAGTCCCAAAATCTAACGGCTCTTGCTGCTGTCGTGATTTGAGGGATATCAGAGTGATCTATGATAACAACTGCTTCTCTACTAAACATTGAGCCGAGAGTGGTTGCCCACCAGTCACCTTCTTCTAGTCTACGCCGTTCAAGCGGGTCTAGGGCCTGAAGCGCCTGGCGGTATGAGTCAGCATCGATTCCTGGGTTATCGGAAAGTTTTGAAGGAACAAAAATTCTGCCTTCCGATATCCCTTCAACAATAAATCGTTGACGAACCCAGTTGGGTGCTGGGTTGCAGGCGGATCGCATTCTGAGTGGAACTTGTGAAAGTGGACCAGAACCAGGGCGACGTAGACGAGAGAACATGTATCGATAATCTGATTCACGGATTTCCGTAACTTCGTCCATCCCAATAAATTGGAATTCTGCACCTTTGTAACGAAGAAAGTCCTGCGAGTTATTCAAGTATCCAAATGAAATTCTTGCCCCCGAAGGGAATACGGCGGTGTAGTTGTTGGCGTTCCATCTGACGTCATCAATTGTCGACATCCAATGAATGAAACGGTCCATGATGGCTCCTGGAAGAGCAAGGTCGGCATAGGTACGACGGAAAATAATTGCCGAATAACCTGGTACATCGATATATTGCATCGCCGCCATGAGGAGGGCCGAACTTTTCCCACCGCCAGCCGCGCCGCCAAATAGGGCCTCCAATGAGTAAGTTCTTAGGAATACCTTTTGTGTGAGTGATGGCGTCTCTGGGCAAAACGGTGGCATCTTTGGTTCCAGATATTCAAGAACTTTATTCCAATCGGGCATTGTCCACTCCAGTCAGTGTTTTATGTATTAGATTGTTTTTTGTGAAAACTCGTAAAAAGCGAAACAAGACAGAACCTTCTCGTATCAAGATTACATTAACTCGTTTGAGATTGTTTTTATTGCGCATTAGAACACGTACAGTAGCAGCAAATATAATGATGGTATTATTCATACTGTTGACAAGTGTCGGTACGTTTATGTATTCTCCTGCCCTCGGGCTTATTGTTGCTGGAGTGTGTTGTGGAATTTTTGGCATCCTGTTAGGGCTTGAGTAAAACATGGCTTGGAATATTTCTAATAAATCATTAAATGGCCAGGGCGGGAAGTCGCTCATTGGTCCTGGCGCACCCGTTTCAGCAAACCCAAGTTTTGTTGGACGCGCCTATCGTGACCCCTGGGACATTGAGCGCGCTTATCGCGAGGGAATGCAGAAAGTCACCTGGGTGGCACGCTGTATTGATGCCATCGCAGGTAATCAGGCTCGCCTCCCTGTCATCCTTCGTAAAGAAAATTCGCCAATTGGCCGTATTGTTCGTGGGGATACTGCTGATAAATCATCATTATTGACAATTTTGAACACAAAATCCAATATTGGTGAAAATGCGTATATTTTTAGATACCGTCTCTCATCTCAGATTCTTCTTGGAACTCGTGGCGCTTTTATTGAGAAGGTTCGTGGTCGTGATGGCTCAATTATTGGGCTAAATCTCCTTCCTCCTCAATCAACTGCACCTATCCCCGACCCTGTTAAGTTCGTTTCTGGGTATGAAGTCTTAATGCCAACTGGCACCAAGATCATCATGAATCCCGATGATGTTATTTGGGTTCGTCGACCACATCCACTAGACCCTTACTTGTCACTAACTCCCATGGAGTCCGCTGGCGTTGCTATTGAAATTGAGAACTTAGCGAAACTCTATAACCGCAACTACCTACTTAATGATGGTCGTCCTGGTGGTTTGTTGGTTCTTCGTGGGGAAATCGATGAAGATGACAAAGATGAGTTAAGGAACCGTTTTAGGGGCAACTTGGGTCGCGTTGGGTCAACTACTGTTATTTCGGCTGATGATGGCGTTGATTATGTTGATACTTCGTCAAATCCGCGAGATGCTGCCTATATTCAAATGCGTCAGATCACCAAGGAAGAAATCCTTGCTTCGTTTGGCGTTCCTGAGTCAGTCATCGGTAATGCTTCTGGCAGAACATTCAGCAACGCTGCCGAGGAAGTGAGCGTTTTCTGGAATGAGACTATGTCTCCTCACTTGGAGATTTTGGCACGAGCACTTGACGACCTCGATGCTGAACATTATATTGACTTTGATACTTCCGACGTTCCATACCTGATTATTACCAAGCAGGAGCGTGAAAGATACCTTCTGGATGAGCAAAGTCGCGGACTTATTAGCGTCAACGAATATCGTGAAGGAACTGGTCGTAAGAAGGTTGAATCGGAGTTGGCGGATAGCCTTCTCATGAACCCCAACTTGACCCCAATCGCAAATACAACCAAGCCCACTCCTCCTCCTGGTCAGGGCGGGGTTCCTATGGGTGGCGGTCCTCCTGGAATGCCTGCTGGAATGCCTCCTGATGCCGCTGGTGGCGCTCCAGCCCCAGATACGATGGCTGGAGCACTCATGGCAGAACAGGGCGGAGTCCCTGGTGCACCGAATGACGCTCCTGGAGGTTTTCCTGGAATGGGTATGCCTGGTGGGGGAATTCCCGCAGGGCCCGAAGGGGCGATGGCCCAAATGTCCGATAGGCAACCATTGGCCTACAAAGATGACAGCGCGGAACGAGACATTGCTGTTGTGCGCTGGGAAGAAATCTTAGATCGAAGCCTAGAACGAGTACTCGAACGTCAACAGCGTGTTGTCCTAGAGAAGGTTGGCGGCAAGAAGTCTAGGGAATTCTTGAGTTCTGGTTCTCTTGATTCTGAAAGCATTTTGAATAATGATACGTGGACCAAGCAAATGGATGAGGATATCCGTCCTGTACTTTCGGCTATCGTCAAGGACTCAAAGTCCATATATGCAGAAAAGTCAGCAAATTATTCTGGACCGTCAGCATCGGATATCCATGCACATCTTGATGCTCAGATGACTAGAATTAAGTCTATAAACGACGATACTCGGACACTTTTGGATATGGCTATCTTTAATTCGTTTGGAATTAAGAACGACGAGGAACGACTCAGTGCCCTAAAGACATCCATTGTCAGCATCTATACCGATTTGTTGGTGAAGATTCGCCCAGAGGTTGCCTCGGCAGAAGCACGTCGCTCTTGGGACTATTGCAGACCATAGTTTCCGTAAACTAAAACAATTTCCGTAAACTAAATCATATTTGACTGAAAAATACTTAACAGTTGCATTGAACCATTAGCGCCTTAACTATTATGGTACAAGATAGTTAAGGAGCCCCAATGTCCAATTTCTCGACGTCAGACATACTTTTCAAAGCGCTTGATGGTCAAATTAATATTGACTCAGCGCAAGGAATCGTTGAATGTTTTGTAGCCGCCATCGGTAATAAGGATTCGGTAGGCGATGTGATCATCAGCGGTGCATTTACGGAAAGCCTCAAGCGTCGTAAGCCACGCGTGGTCTGGGGACACAACTGGAATGACCCTATCGGTAAAGTTCTAGAAATCTACGAAGTACCAGCAAACGACCCACGTATCCCCATGAAGATGAAGATGGCCGGGGTCGGTGGACTATACGCTCGCGTCCAATTCAACCTTGCAACGGAAAAGGGACGCGAAGGATTTGGCAGCGTGGCATTCTTTGGACAAGAACAAGAATGGTCAATCGGCTACAAGACACTTCAAGCAACGTTTGATCCCACAATGCAAGCCAACGTCCTGCGTGAAGTTGAATTATACGAAGTCAGCCCTGTTCTCCACGGAGCAAACCAACTCACTGCCACACTTTCCGTCAAAAGCGACGAAAATGGCGAAAAATGTGGTCCAGAAGGAATGCAGGGCGGAATGCGTCAAAGTCGACCTGGTTCGACGGCTATCGACATCCCTCGCTTTAACCTCTCCCCAGCAAAACCGCAAACATTCCCAGCAGCAAACGAACGAACAGACATTTTTGCTTCAGGAGAATCTGGCCAACTTGGCGGCGAGGCTCGTGCCGCACTTGAAATGGAATTATCTTCACGATCAGCAAGCCCACTCAAAGTAGTGAACGCAACCGAAAACAGCGTTGTTTTTGATCGCACAATGCCAGACGGAACCCGCATGACTTATCGAATTGGGTACCATCGCGAGTCACAAAGCGGCAGATACATGTTCGGCAAGCCAGAGAAGATGGCTTCACAACAGATTGTTCCATCGCAAATGCCTTCGATGCCGATGATGGTTAAGCCAGGATATGTAACCCAGTCCTATGGTGATTCCCAGCAGCCAGTTTCGATGATGAAATCATTTGATGATCAACTTGATCAGGCAGTCGAAGTTCTTTCTAACGCCGGAGAAGATGAAACAATCAAGGAAAGCGAATTGCAGAAAATCCAAGATGCCATCGACTATTTGCGCAATCTTGCTGGTGGACAGCAGAAAAAAACTGCCTTGGAATATTCGGTATGGTGCAAGCCACAATATGCATACGAGGTCAAGTCACTACTAGACCCCGTACTCAATTACCATCGCCTAGAAGCACACGTTGACGACTACGGAGTCCATATCACTAGCGGGATCAACGAAGATTCACTACAGGCACTCAGATCAGCCCACAAAAATATCTCCTCCTACCTAGATGGTGGCGGTGGTTCAAAAAAAGGTGATGGGGCGCCTAACACCAAAGACGCCCCCAAGACCAGAATAAAAGCCCTTAGTGGCAAAATTGGTCCGAAACTAGGGGGCGGCTTGCGTGCGGCTCCTGCAGGCATGGCATTCGTTGACATTACTGGCGTTACTGACGCCGACTCTGACGGCATTGTTTTTGAAGGCAAGCCAGGCTTGGAACGACCAATTATTCCTCGCTTTATCGTACCCAAGAACCTTGCCAGAAAACTTTCGGCAGTCGTCGAGGGAGATGCCGAAGCAATTGAAAAGCAACGTCGCTCAGGTAATGGCAATGTTTCTTTTGATGAAAAGAAACTACGTTCAATCATCGACGATATCGGTGGTAACCCTAATCTCTTACAGAGTTTATCAGGCACTAATGATGGTGGCATGCGCTCACGTGGCGAAATGCAACCTATTGGTTCTGACCTGCCATTCGATCTAGGAACCGGCAAACCTCGTAAGAAGTTTGATGAAACTGATGAAGAATTTGAAAAAAGAACTCGCCCCTTTCCACCATTCCCCAATTTAAGAGAAACAAAACCTAGCAAGGGACGCCAGCAGGGAATGCGTTCGCGCTCGGGCGACTCGGATATTGATGCAGAACTTGATGAACAGGATGACCGTCAGTTCCGTGAAAATCGTCTTGACGCACCACGCAAGAAGCCTCAGAAGTCGATGCGTGAACTTCGCGAAGAGAATCGTTTAAAGCGTCAACGCGATGCCGCAGAATATGACACCGAAGCAATGCTCGATGAGTGGGCTGACGATCAGCGCAATATGGAACGCGAAGATCGTGGCATGCGTTCACGTGGCTATGTTGGTCCTCCTGATTCATGGTATGAGCCAGATGACGATCCCTTAGAACCAATTATGGAAAACGTTGGCGAAGAGTGGAGCAGGATGGACTCGGATAGATATTACGAGACTGCTCGCGATTGGACTAGAGAAAATGTAGACAAATACAAGGACATGACTGACGACGAGTGGGATTCCCTTCTGGATGACGTCAATGAATCAGACGACCCTATTGCCGCAATGGAAAAATTGTTTAAAGAATACAATAATTCCGATGCCTTCGATGACGATATCCAGAAGGCTGCTGAAAGTGATTTAGAGAATGCCCAAGAGGAAGATCGTGGCTGGGTTCGCGGTTTCCGTTCACGCTCGGGTGATCCGGAAATCGATTATCAACTTGACGAACAAGATGACCGCCAGTTCCGTGAAAATCGCCTCAACGCACCGCGCAAGAAGCCCCAGAAGTCGATGCGAGAACTGCGTGAAGAGAATCGCCTGAAGCGTCAACGCGAAGCAGAAAATGACCCCGAGTACATCCAGTACATGCTTGACGAGCAAGCAGACATGCAACGTGATATGGAACGCGAAGAACGTGGAATGCGCTCAACTTCTCAGAGAAAAATATATTCGGATCAAGTAGCAGCAGATCGCGCTCGTAAAGTTCTTGAAGATGATGGTGTCGACCCAAGAGACCTATTCCAGGGTGATGACGAATCAACTCAGGATTATCTAGACAGAATTACTCCTTTAATTGAGAAGTATGCCCCCGAAATATTTGATGGTCGTTCACTAGATGAGTTTGTTTCTAAGGATAATATTTCTGAAGTCAATAAACTTATCGATAACGCCTATAGTAACAATGATGTTATTAGAGAAGGCTTGGATGTCAGGGTCTTCAACGATGGTATGGGTGATGCATCGGAATCAAGACTCTGGATGGATTTTGTTGATACAGAAGTTGATGTAGCAGATGGTCCTGCAGGTTCCTTCCTTCAGGATAGTGGTCTCGTTGATTACATCGAAACCGAAGGTGACTCTGACGGTGGCTGGTCATGGTCAATAGATGTCAGTAAAGCATCACCTGAAGATAAAAAGCGTTTTGTAGCAAGTGCTGTCTCCGATGCGATCATGTCTCATGAGGGTTCTTGGGGTAGAGACGGATTTGTTTTACGCGACAAAGATCGTGGCATGCGTTCGCGACGTGGCCCAACTTACAACGAGCAATTCGAGGACCTAGATCAAGATTCTGATCATTTCGAGAATTTACTTGAACGTACTGTCGAAATAATGATCGAAGATGACGAACTTGACCCGAAGGACGTTGATTGGTCAAACATTCTTGACAATGAAAAAGTAATGAGTCGTGCCGAAGAAATGTGGAATTCTGACGTGCAAACACATTGGGAAAATGTTGGCGAACGACAGCGCGATGATGTTGGAATGCGTTCGCGTCTTGGCGACGCGGTACGTAAGCAAGGTCGCGAAATTGGCAAAGACCTCAAGAGAGAGGCTAAGAAATTTGCTAGAGAAAAGGGTCGCGAACTCCTTGATGATGCTGTAGACAATATTTTTGATCGCAACAGAAGAGATCGTGGCATGCGTTCGCGTAGATTCAGGGAAGATAGCAAGCCAGACAAAAAATTGAAACCAGCGTACGGAAGAAGAGGTCCAGTTCAAGCACTCCAAAATATGAGTGACGAGGAACTTATTAAACTTCTTCAATCGTATGGAGAAACGGCATGGCGTCCATGGGACAGGAATCCACAATCTTCTTCCCTCCTTTTGAGAGATCGCCCATCATTGAGTTCTTTGGTTCAAGAACTTGATTCACGTGGTTACGACGTATATCAAAGCGAGGGACGTGAGCCTGAATATTTCGGTGATTATTCCGCCGGAGATAAGAGCGTTTATGCACGCAAGCGCGGACAAGAGCCATCAACATTGCCCAATGGCGGCATGTCATCGGGAGAAGAAGAAAAAGGAACACAAGATGTCATTGACTCCCAACTAGAAGATCGTCGTCGTAGCGAAAGCAAAACCTGGAAAGCAACCGTCCCTGACGACTACAAGCCATCAGATGGTGCCCTAGAAACTCTGACACCTGCTGAAAGAAGACTTCTAGAGACTTTCAAGCCAAAATCTAAAGCACAACGCAAACAAGAAATGCTTGATTCTTTCCGCAATCAAGCAAAACGTGATGTCGACAGCAATAAACCTTACGATACTTGGGATTGGTACCCTACTTTCGAAGAGTGGGATCAGGAATACAAAAAGAAATTGCGCCAATACAGAAAAGCGCAAAGAAAAGCCTACGCCCACGATCTAGAAAAAGGCAATGTCAAGCCAGTAGAAGAGCGTGCTGTTCAGCAAACGGGCTGGTCAGTAGAAAATCTTGACTGGGATAACTTTAAACCAAAGCCTCTTCGCTTTGGGTCTTATGACGGTCCTCGCGACGTACCGGAACTGCTTCGTGGTTTCCGTTCAAAAATCACTGATGGTTTAAGAAATGAACGCAATAACAGCGTTGAGCCTAAAGTAACAAAAGAACAGCGAGCATTTGACATTCTTGCCCAAATGTCGCAGCGTAGCGGCCAGAAATTTGGTTTGAGCGATAAAGAACTGCAAGATATTTTTGATGGTGACCAGAGGATTAATCCCGAATTGATGAAGATTGTTCGTTCTGAACTAAAGCGTCAAGGATTTACCAAAGATGATGTTGCCGATGTATTGAGCGGTCGCTATGCGGGATATGCACGAAACCAAATATCTGGACCTTCAGATGATGGTGAGCGCATATTTGAATCAGAAATGGAATCTATTGCTAATCGCGCATTTTTAGAGTCGATGGATATACTCAGCGATGGGCTAACTGTTGATGAATTCCAAGATTTTGTTTCTTCTGGCAGAATTCCTCAAGGTAAAGAAAGCATCTTGAGACGCGCCAATGAAGTGTATGACAACATTGTTAAAGATAGCGACAAGCAACGCACAATGGGCTTACGTTCCCGTACAGGGCGCAATATTGATGCCGAAATTGATACCAATATCAAAAAGCAACGTGATCTTGAAAAAGAACTTGATGATGAGAAAATTGATTTAGCGGAATTCCGTCGCCGTCAAGCACCATTACGTCAAGAGTTTTCTGACCTACGCAAAGAGCAAGGCGCTGAGTCGGCAACCAGAAAGGCACCAGAGTTGGATGCCACTGGTCGTCCACGTCGTGAAATGATTGAACGTGACGAAAAAGGAAAAGTTAAGTTTGATTCAGAAAAATTCTTAGCAGAACAAAATGACAAACGTCGTTTAACGATGTCGGAACTTGGTTTCACGGAAGATGAAATCAACACTTTAATGGGAGCATCTTCTTCGGGTATGCGTTCACGAAGTGGTTCGCATGAGAATTTTAAGAATACGCGAGATGCCTACTTATCAAAGAATTCCGAAGGAATAGTCAATAAGTTGGAAGAACTCACACAACGTCGTAATGAACTTGATGCAAAATCAAAAGAATTAATGGATCAGTATTATGCCAATGGGCGAGATTTTAACGATGAAGAAAATGACCTTTTTGATGAGATTGAAAATGAATTAGATAGTGTCAATGATGAGATTAAAGGCATTACTGATTGGGCAAAATACGCAGTTAGTGAAGACACCCAGAGATTAGTCGGTAGAACTGGCACAACGAAAGCCCGTGTTGCTTATAAGAAAATGCTGGATGATGGCGATATTAATCAAGAAGAATATGATGCACTAATTACAGACTTGATTGACCCGGCATTCTTTGACGACGAGCATTGGGACAGCGTGGACGCCATATCGTTTGTCTCAAATCTTCGTGATAATTTTGAAGGTTCTGAATTTGATGATATTGATCCTGACTATTTAATAACTGAAAAAATTGATGATTTGTCGTCTGATTTTGCTGACGAAAAAGTCACAGAAGCACTTGACAGATTGAAAAATGGGGGAATGCGCTCACGTTCTGGAAAAAAGAACAATTCCGAAAAACGTAAAATGAACACGAAATTGACACCAGATCAAGTTCGTATCATGCAAGAACAAAAACTTCGCTCGAAGAAAATTCCGGGCAAGAAAAAAGATGGACCATCCACAAATGAGTGGGGTTTCCGTTCACGTGAAGATTTTGGGAATTCTGCTGGTGCCGCAATTGGCTATATAAGCGAAATTTTCTCCAAAGATGATAAGAACTTGTCTTCTAACGAAAAATATTTACGAAATCACCTCTTGGATAATGGAGTGAAAATTGATTTCTATCGGGCGGATCGCGAAGGATCGGTCGGTTCAGATATTTCCTTGCGAGATAATGCCAAAGCCAACATGGACGACAAACTTGATGCTTTAGTAAACGCAATATCAAAAGATAAAAGAGCATCAGACATCTTGTCTAATAATGGATTCTTGATGGATGATCGTGCTTGGGAATCTGCGCCCTCGTACAAGAATCGTCCTAATCGAAAAGGGCCCAAATTGGGCGACAGAGAACGTGGTGTTGAAGCGCGAGCAAACATTATAGATTTAGCACCTGGTGATGTTCTTCCCGAAAATTGGGATGATGAAACTAGTGCTGTTGGCGAGCCGATGGTTCGTATTGCCGATATCCGTAGTGATGGCCAAGAAGATGGCTACGTCACAATGGTGTTGGAGAACATGTCTGATGGAACTACCGAAACACGCACCTTTGGTACGAATGACACATTCCCGAACGTGAGCAGACCGTCTGGTTCTCGTGGTGGACGCCAGCAAGGAATGCGTTCACGTCGTTCTTACGATGACGAAAGTGGTTCGCGTGGTGTTCGCGAAGGAGTCGCAGAGTCTGAACATTTTGAAGGCTTCATGTGGATTGATCAACTCAAGGGCGACAATGTTGATGCCGATGTTATTCCATTAGCGGATATTTATGGTGACGACAGGCCTGGATATGGCGTGGTCGGCGTTTATAGAACTGACGATGGATTCGGTGGGATTGAGTATTTCTATGGCGGGGACGATGAAGAGTTCGATTCTGTTGAAGATGCTATGGACTTCTTGCAAAATGTTGATGACCAGGGTAATGAGGGAATTTTGTATGGTGATCCGGAATTCCGTAGTCTTGACCGTGTTCGTGCTGCTGGAAAGCCTGGCAGACGTCCACTAGAAGGCATGCGTTCACAAACAAATTCTGGATCAACCAATATGGAAGACGCCACAGATGAAGAACTAAAGAATTTAATGAATGATTGGTTCGATGTTACGGACGGAAAAGTCAGTGTCGATGACCCGCTTGAAAAGAAGAAGATCAGGGATTCCTATTTTGCGGCAAAACAAGAAATTGATCGACGCAGAAAAGAAAATAAATCGCGTAAACCTGGAACTAATTCAAAGCCAACTTCCGGCATGCGTTCACGTCGTTCTTACGATGACGAAGGTGGTTCGGGTGGGGTGCGTGAAGGTGTTGCCGAATCAAAATACAACACGGGATCAAAGTGGATTGATCGACTTAACGGCGAAAATGTAGACGCAGAAGTTATCCCTCTGGCTGATATTTATGGCGACGACACTCCCGGATACGGAGTTGTTGGTATGTTCCGTACAGAAGATGGCGTGGAGTATTTCTATGGCGGAGCGGATGATGAAGAGTTTGATTCCGTTGAAGACGCCATGGACTTCCTGCAAAACATTGAAGACCAGGGAAATGACGACGTATTCTACGAGGATGAGCAATTCCGCAGCCTTGACCGTGTCCGTGCTGCTGGAAAGCCGGGCAGACGTCCCCTAGAAGGATTGCGTTCACGCTCTGGTGGAACGTCAGCAAATGTAGAAGCAGACCGAAGAGATGCTGCGCATGATTCCAGGCTGAATCTAATGTCGCCCAATTATCTTGATGAACTTTCACGTCGCGAGGATGTTCAAACTAGACTAAATGTTGCAAATAATGATATGGCATATTTGGAAACAATCAAAGACTTACTTGAAGACGAGAATCTTGAAGTACGTAAGGCTGCAGATAAAAATATTCAAAGACGATTTGGTGCTATAGCAAATCAACCCAGTTCCGATGCGCGCAAACCCGCTTCACGTCAAAGAAGACAAGCAGCAAGAAAATATTTAATTAAGCATGAAGAGCGGATGAAAAAGGCGGGCTTGCGTTCACGTTCTAATCGCGAAGAAGGACTTGAAGTCGGTGAAAAATTCAAACCTGGCGAAATTATTAGACGTAACAAAGATAGGGATATTGAGCCTAGACGATTCGCAGCCGCAGCGAAGCGACCGCCGGACGATCCGGACGATCCAGATGATGTGCAAGAAATTGCTGACGGCATGCGAAGCAAAGCCGGAACAGGGTTGGGCGAATCACGCGAAATCTATCCTTCACGCAGAATGGCCGAAAGTAGTGCTGTTGACTTCGTTCGTTACGATGCCGCTAAAGAAGAGTTGGTCGTCCAATATAAGGGTGGTGGGGCTTACGTATTTGGTGGTATTTCTGCTGATGACGCAGACAGCATTGAAGAAGCAGAGAGTCTCGGTAAAGCACTCAATGATGTGAAGCGTAATGCGACATACTCCGTCAAGCCAAATGGTGATGTTAATGGTGTTGAGTCAACGACGGTTGATTTCCTAGAACGTGATTTGCGTCGGATTCCAATGAGTGAAGACGAAAAGTCCGTATACGGCAATGCCATTGAATTGCTTCGTAACGGGATTACCGAAGACAGTGACCTTGAGCGAGTTCAGTCTCAAGTTACGAATATTAGCAACCTCGCCAATGACATGTGGGGCAATGATGAGTATGCAGCATCTAATTTCTTGTCAGAAGCAGCAGAAAAAATCAATAAAAAACTTAATATAGCCCGTGGTGGTGGTGGTTTCCGTTCACGAGCGGGAGCAAGACATCAAAAAATGGAAGTCAATCTTTCCGTAGATGAAATTGGCTTAATTCGTGATGAAATTCGTGGAATTACTGCGAAGCATGGCGGAAACGGCATGATTACTTACGGTATGAAGAAGTACGATAATCTTCTTGAGGAATTACAGAATCAGAAAAAATCTAATCCTGGTCGTTCTTTGACAATTCTTTCTTCAGAATACGACAACGTCATGACGGCGTACGATGAATTAGAGAAAGTTGATCCATCATGGATCAAGATGTTTGGTGCTGATCCACTAGAAATGGCCTCAGTCAGCAAAGAAGGAAAATACACCAGCCCCAATGTTGATATGCCTGGTGAGGAATTCGATGGTAAGCGCATCAATAATGGCGCTCCAGCAGATATTACTCCAAGAATGCAGGGTCAACTTGTTGACTGGGGTCGTCGTCAGCCCAACTTCCGCATAGTTAAGGGTCTCGTTGAGGCTCACAAGAAGAATAACGGCACCATGACAGCGCGTCAGTGGAGTACTTTGCGCAATATGTTTGACCGATTCTCTGAAGAGAACCGTAGTGGTGGAGTTAGGTCACGAGTCGGTTCTGGTATGCGTTCACAAACTGGCAGCGCCGTGTCTACTTCTCGTCCAGGAAAGGGCAAGGGTCCACGAACGGCCAAGGATGCTCTTCCAGAAAACTACGAAACTTTGTCACTAGATGAAAAGTTTGATGCGTTAATTTCTGCAGGCAAGTACGACGAGTCAACTAATCCGAACGGCATCCAGGTCGGCGAATATAATGCTGCATTTAGGCGTTTGCGTGATGCTGAAGATCAGCAGGACAGAATTACTGCTCGTCGGGAAGCACTTGCCGAGAGAATGAAGCGTTCGGCTGAAGCCGGCCCAGTGACACGTCGTCCAGAAGTTATGGAACAAGACTCACCTCGTCGGGCAGATGATGCCGAGACAACTCCAGAGAATCGAGCAGCGTTAGCAAAAAAGGTTCGCCAAAAGCAAATGTCGACTATTGAGAAAGTCGTTGCAAAGGCGCAGGACAGTATTAGTGGTGCGATTATTGATGGCGATGCTGAAGATGAGCATGGTCGTCTATGGGACGAAGTGATGGACTTGGTTCAGGCTGAGGATGGTGGCGACGATACTGACTTGACTCTTTCTAAATTGAGTTCGATCATTGAAGCACTTGATGATTACACTATTGGTTTTGATGGGGAGGAAATGAGCCCAGCAGAACGCAAGAGTGTCAATAATGCCACAAAACTCAAGAACACCCTTGAAGAATTGTATGATGATATAGATTCTGATCCTTTTATCAAGCGAGGAAATACTTCTCGTGAACAAGCGGGCGTTTCTCTCGGTGGCGAGGAAGATGACAATCCGACTCCAAGATTTATGACTGGAGAAGGTCTACGTTCCCGTTCGAGCCTAGTCAATGGCTACATAGGTTCTCGCAAGAATGCCGAACGGCAGCCAAAAGCAGGAATGCGTTCACGTTCTGGAACGGAACAAGATGGTCGCGCTGAAATTCGCTGGGAAGCAACTGAGTTCAATAAGGTAGAGCAATCATTGAGCAGGGAAATTTCTGAGGCACAAAGGTCTGGAGATTCCAAAACTGCCAATTCTTTAAGAAATTTGACAAAGATTATGGATAGGCAGAAGTCTGGCGATGTTGGTGGAAAGAGAACCAACGCTGGTGCTTTGTATCTTACTCAGAGTGAACTGGACGATGTAATGGATGCCTTGATGCACGTCGTTGATCGTCAGACCCAGACGGATGGTTCCAGAACTAATATGTTTGCCCAAATGCTTGACAAACTAGCCGAAGCGGGCATGACAACATTTATCAGAAAAACAGCAAAACCGGTTAATTCTCGATTTGTAGAAAAAACCAACGAGTCCGGTCGCACTGTAAAGATTCCACTCAATGAATAACAGTAATTTACATGCACTTATGTTAGTTTGTTGTACACTTAACCTAGATTAAAATGAAAAAAATATCCAAATACTTCTGCATGGTAGAAGCCGAACAGGCTAATATTCCTTGTAGTGGTTGCCCCAGCCATAACGGATGTCTCGACAAGAGCATTCACTATAAGGAGTCTCACATAATGGATTTAAACGAAAAATCGGTCGTCAAAATTGATGGTGATGGTACTGTAATCAAGTGTGCCAAGTCTTTGCCTGGCTCCGAATGTGGATATGAAGCAGACAAAAAAGTCTGTGGAAAATGTGGCGCAATGGCTGTCGAAATCAAAATGGTTCCCGTCGACGAAGAAGACGAAGAAGAAACCACTGATGAAGAAGATTTATTAGAAGAATCAGAAGAAGAAGCACCAATGGAGAATGGTAAGCCCATGCTCAAAACCAAGGGTGCTGGAATGTGGCAAACACCAAAAGCAACCCGTCGCGCCTACACCGCATCAATGCAAGATGGTCTCTACCGCCCAGTCAAGGGTGAAGAAATGATGCCCGAAGATGATGAGGACGAAGAAATGTACATGGACGACGAAGAGTATATGGACGAAGAAGAAAAAGGCATGTACGGCATGGGCGGCGGCGGTCGTGGTGGACGCCCAGGCCCAGGCCCATTGCCAGACCCAAGACCACGTCCTCGCGGACCCCGGAAGCCTGGCGGTGGCGGAGTTATGCAGCGACCTCCGACCGGAAGAATGCAAATGTTGGCTGAAGAAATGATGGACGACGAAGAAGAAATGTACATGGACGACGAAGAGAACATGGGCATGGAAGATGAAGGCAAGATGGCCGCACGGCCAGGCGGCGGCGGTGCAAGACCCACGGCGAGCCCAGGCCATTCAAGTAATCGCCGCAGTGAAGCAATGTGGGGTCCATGGGAACGAAGATCAACTGGTGGCACTCCTAAGCCAATCTTCGCGGTAGGACGCGACATACTCGGCATTTCTGATGCGATGCCTCGCAAGGCTTCTGATGAAGAAATGTACGACGAGGACGAAGAAATGTATATGGATGACGAAGGTAACGAGTACATGATGGACGAAGAAGGCAAAATGTACATGATGCCAAGCAGGGGTAACAGTTCTAGGCCACAACAAATGCGTCGCAGCCTAATGCAACGTAGGGCAGACGAAATGATGCCTGAAGATGAAGACAACGAAGAAATGTACATGGAAGACGAAGAAGGAGAAGCCGACGATATGGATATGGCACCCGATCTAGAAGCAATGCGTATGGCACGCCTACGTAAACTTGGAACAAAGTCAGCAGATGTAGGCATGAATGGCTATATGTGTGCTATCGACCGCAAGGTATATCCTGGCGCAGCATCCGTATGTGATGACTGCCCTGGTGGATGCATGGCAGAAAAAGGAATGCCAGGACTCCTCCACGTCGAAGGACTCGTCGAAGTTATGTTCAAGGGCGAAGTCATTGACTCCGGCTACTCGCAAGATGCGGACATGTACGTTATTGACGTAGAGACAAAGTCTGGAAGCATTAACGAAGTATTCGTTGATGGAACATCAGCAGAAGTTCTTGGCTTTCATCGTCTGGATGACTCAGTTCTTTCACAGAAGTCAATCATGGATGACATCGAACTCATCGACTTTAACGAAGCAGCAGAAATTGCTGTCAAATCGATCCCTGGCAGTGTTGTCGCCGTAGAGCCAGCAGTGTTTGAAGGTTTCGACTCTTATCAAGTTGAAATCGATGGCGTTGATGGCAAGTCATACGACGTTTTTGTTGCACTTGATGGCGAAACGCTCGGCTACGACTCATACAACTCTGACGAAACAGCAGAAATCGAAGCAGAGGCAGCAGAAATCGCCCTCAAGCGTGCATTCCCAGAAGATAAGCGTCAAGAGATGGCAAAAGAAGGCACCGCAATGCCTGATGGATCGTTCCCAATTGCAAGCGAAAACGATCTCCGCAACGCAATCATGGCTCATGGAAGAGCAAAGGACTCAGATGCAGCAAAAGCACACATCAAGTCACGTGCTGCAGCGTTGGGTCTTGAGGAAATGCTTCCCGAAAATTGGAAAACGGCAGAAAAGTCCAACCCGGCAGAAGAGTTTATTCAATCTCTCGTTGAGTTTGAGATGCTCGCTGCCGAGGTAGACAATCCTTCAACGACCAAGTAACTACAACAGGGATTGGAGCCCGGGATGACGGGTAGAGGTATCCCTCAGCGGAATAAACTATCGCCACGTCTAGACGTGCCTATCCGTAATTATGACGGAAAGGCTATGTACTTTCGTGAACGACAGAAGTTTTCATTAAATCAACCATATCTTGACGCAGATATTGCAGTCAAAGTTCTGGCTGAGGGAATGATTGCTGCTGGTTCTGGTGGGGACAGAGAAATGACTGGTGATGACGATCAGCCGACTATGGCTGAGTTTCGTTTCGATCCCTTGGCTCGCCGTCAACCTGGGCAAGTATTAAAACTCCATACCACCTATAAAGAAGCAACGACTCCTGGTGATGATCATAACTGGGGCTGGGTTGATCCTGAGCCCGAATTGTCTGACGAGGATCGTCTCCAGTTGTCCGAGGAGGCTGCTGACTTCATTAGTAAACGCCCTCAGGTTATTGTTCGCCAATTTACTGTTGATAAAGATGGTAACGAGACTGGTGAAACTAACGAAATTGCGGTAAAGCAGTTGGGTCCCACCATAAATGACATGATGCCTGGACAAGCAATCAAATTACGTAAGGCTATTTCTAAGGGTATTATTATTGATGCCAACGGACACATGCGTTGCCCTCCCGGCACTCCTAACGCCAACCAATTCACCGATGTCGATATGTCTAACTGTTTCAATATTGGTGTTGGTGCTGTTCAAAAAGAGATTCGTCGCATCCGTGGTTTTTGGAAAGAGTGGAACGAAGATGTAGCAGCGATTCGCTCTGCTCGAACTGCCAAAGAAAGACTTGGTAAGGCTAAAGAAAATTATACGAGCCTTGAACAGAATGCTGAATGGCTTGCTCGTAATGAACAATCCATTCAGGATGCTTATGAAACTTTGGGGATTGATTTATCTCAGTTTACGCCAGAGCAGTTAAAAAACAATGTTCATCTCTTTACTGCCATGGATGAATTGTTCAAAAATCATGATGGTCCTGAGTTTAGAAGATTTTTGCATGATGCCATTGGTTTCAAATGGGATGACTCTAAGAGTGTTGATGAAAATATGAAAGATTACTGGGAGACATTACGTGAGACGGCTTACAAGTTGGTTCCAGAGGAAGTTAAAAAAGCGTTATTGATTGACCCGTCAACAAAGAAGCCCATTTATCCCGATCAGTACGATGAAGCGCAAAAAATCGTTGACATGATGATTGATCGATTTAGGGAAGTTCAAGAAGGCATCATCCATGGTGCTTTGGTGTCTTTTAATGATAATCCTCAAATGTTTCAAACTTTGCGCGAAATTGGTTTTGATGCTTGGAATGGAAGAGTTGGCCTAAATGAATGGATGAGTTATGAGGGCATCACTAATCCTATTACTGATGAACTAAACCCTGGTAGACTTGGCACTCAAATAAATTTCAATACCTGGGCGCTTGTATTTAAGCCTTTGATTGATTTGAGAAAACTGGAAGGAGAAGGTAGGTTTGAAATTGATCTCAAGCCCGTGGATGCCCAAGGCACACCTTTAAATGATATTGAAAAATTAAAACAAATACGTGACATTATCGCCCAGTCCAATGAAGTTGATCATTTTATTCATGGTGTTGGTTATGCGAACGAGCAGTCATCTGCCCGTGCATCCGCAGTGGCTGGCATGTCTCCCGCAAAAGCCAGGGCAATGCACGTTATGTTTCATGAGTTTGGGCATGTTTTACAATATGCCGAAGCACAAAATGCGATTATCGATTATGTGAACAAGCATGGTCAACTTGTTGTTACTAATGACGGCGCACTCAATGTCCTTACTGGTGATTGGCGAACATGGTCCAATAATGATTGGTACGATGCATTGAATACTGTCATGAGAGGAACTTTTGAAGGGATGAATTATCCGCCAGTTACCGTTGACTGGTTAGAGGATTCAATGCTTCACCTTCTTGCTGGACAGTATTATCAAGATGAATTAGGAAAATGGCAGCGAATGCACCTTAGTGGGGGTGAAGGCTCCCCGATGTTAAAAAATGCCCAGGTTGGTTTGATGATTCAGGAGGCTCGTGCTGAGTTGTATGCGTTGAGGCAGATGGGCGTTATTTCTGGGCCAGATATCGACAAGGCTATTGGTGGTATGGATGAGGTGAGAAGGCCTCCCGGTATTGAATTGGCTTCGCGTCCTATTTATGATGCCCCTACGGAAAATATTTCCAGACTTGTTCCGAAAAGTATTTTTTCAGATAAAAGAGATTTACGAAGAAAACCCGAATACCCCCCCGAAGTTACTAAATTTGTCAAGAAAATGAAAAAGGAAAATTATACTCCTGAACAAATATTGAATGAGTTAAATGCTGGTGATCCTGAAAATCCTAAGTTTACTTTGGATGATGTCAATAAGATGATTGGCAATACAGGGGCAGATGACACCCCTACGGATTGGTTGTCCCCCGAAAGAGAAAATGGCATTCCCAAATTTGATCCTGCAAATGGTATTTATGCCGACTGGTCACCCGATCTAAATGATGACGGAAAAACGCGACAAGCAAAATTAGAACTTTCAAAAGTGGACTATGGAGAATCTCAAGAATTTTTACAAGACGTAGAAGACGCTGGCTTTGATCCGGGAGACAAGTACGACAGGGAAAAATTTAAAAAATCAAGAAAATATAAGCCAAGTTTAGATAAATATCGTGAAAAATATGCAAAGCCGGCATCTGCTACTGGAAATGAACCAAGTGAAAAAGGAACTTCCATTCCCGATGAATCACTTCCAGAACCTAAGAAAAAACGTGACATTCCGGCATGGGATGGACAAGTGGACCCGTTTGCAAACGATTATTCAGAAGTAAAATTAACGGATGCTTTAATTGACGATTACACTAATACAGACTACACAATTGATGAACTTGCAGAACGCTACGATAGAACCCCAGAAGAAGTCAAAGCCAAAATTGATTTTGAAGAAAAATTTGATGGACCAATAGAACGAGTAAATGTTCCCAAAGAGCCAATTGAAACAACACCTACTCCGATCACCCCTGCGTCCAATCCCAAGGAGTGGGGACGTCAGAGAAGACAAGAAATATTAGATACAACGGAACCAGAAACCGTTGCTTTATTGGATGGCTCGACGCCACCGGATATGCGATCATCGACAAGAGCATTAGCCGAACAACAAACAGGCAATGTTCTTGCCACTTCTGCCAACGCACGCAATAAGGCAAAAGAAAATGCAGAAACAATTGGGGCACCGACCCCAGACACTCAATCTCCTTTGCTTGATGAAGAAATTAGGGATTCCTTAGCACCACTATTATTTCATATTGATTCTCATGAATTTGATGAAGATATGTCGGTCATGATTGCCTACCCATTACCAAAAGATTATGAGATTGATGGTGGTGAAATAGTTACAAAGCCAACCCCAACACGAGGAATTCTAATAGGTGAAGGGACTTTGGAAGGTGCTCAGCCAACTATGCCCGAAAATACCAGAGTTGTGCGTCTGAGTGTTCCTGCGGGAAGTCGTGGAACTGTTGTTGGTGATTCATTCAGTGGTGATAGTGATGGGGTTCTTTTGCCCCCAGGTGATTTCGTTATAACTGGCGTAGATGAAAATGGCATTATTGAGGCAACAATTCACAAACAGGAAACACCCCTGGAAACACTTAAGCGCATGGACGGCAACATAGATAATGTTTCATCTGCTGATGGTGTTGATGAGTCCATCAAGAATGAGGCGTCAATTATTAAATCTGAGATTAGTAGGCAGATTGATAATTATGCAAATACTGAGCGTGGCCGAGGAATGCGTTCACGTTCTCGTGGTAGCAGCAATGATCCCTTGACTCAAAAAAACCAGAGGGAACAAAACGATTCCATTTCTAGCATTATGCGCAGACAGAATAGCGTGCCATTTAATGTTGATAATAATTACTCCGCTCGTTATAGGAATCCAGATGGAACACAACTTTCTACGCAATGGGGAAAAGTTGTTCCACGTGAAGTTCATGTAGAGCAAAGAAATAATCGTATTTCTGCGTCATTGGGGCGTATGCGAAATATTATAAATGGCGACGTCTCTCCTTCTAACGAGAGCGAATTTGACTTTATCAATAATCTTGATCCACGAATCAAAACATTACTGAATAACCAATCTCCTGAATCAGTTCTTAAAATGATTGATGATTCTTATTCTAATTTTCATAAAGGTTTTGATGATCGTATACGTATTCCGATGAATGAAAATACATTGAATAACTTAATGTCTGACGGTCGCTTAAAAACAATTCAAGAAATTAAACCGAATAGTCCAATTTCCAAACTCAAATCAGAACATGAATTATTTTTAGGTTACGATGCGGCAGTTTCTGATAATTTACGATCATCCAATGGTTACATGGTTCACCGTAATGCTAAAAATGTTATTTCAGATCATCTTGAATCAATTCCAAGCGATGGGATTAGCAGAAACCCTGATTTCTTTCACGAAAGTGGAGATATCCAGCCAATGGGTGATGTACGAATTGGCGGGAACGATATTGATTTAGTATTAAAACCAGAAGTTGCTTCTCGTTCTGCGTATTCACGCGGAGAAGCAATTCGTTCACACAACTATCCAACACCAGTTTTGTTTGACGAACCTGGCGATGTTGGATTAGCACACCTTAATGAATCGATTACTGCGGGTAATTCGGAATCAGACAGAATGCGCAATATTGCTAATGCCTTGCAAAATGTTATTGATGACAACTTTAGTGGTTCTCTGTCTGACGATATTTCAGCAAGTAGATCAGAACGTGCTCTCAGACCAGGGAATAGGTACGAAGCACTTGTTGCTGGTGGGGTGAGTTTGGATGACGTTGCCGAGATACGTTACCCAGTAAATAAACTTGACATGAATAATGAAAAGTTAGATATCAATTCTTTAATTGGCGATAATGGGCGAGAATTATTAAAAACTAATGGTTTTGGCGATGGCGAAATTAATGAATATTTGCGTATGGTCAATGATGGCGAAGTTGATCTTCAATCTGCTCGTTGGTTGAAACAGCATCGTGCTGCTAAGAAATTTGAAAAAGATTTTCGAAACAAAAACAATTTTGACGGACGTTTAGTTTTCACTAACCCTGACGGGATAGACCTCATGTCTCCTGAAACTTTTAGAGAGCACCCAAGTTCACGTGGCCTTCAGACCGTTGAGCAAATGTTGTCAGCAAGAATGCTTGATGACATGGCACCAAACCTGAAGAAGACCTTGAAGGCCATCAAGAAGTCCCCTGATGCCCAGGCTCGCATACGTGCTACGCAGACTGAAAATATCAATAGACCAAATGTTAATACTCCAAATATTTCTTCACGTATGGACAATATTGATGACAACGAAGTTGACGATATTTTTAATTCCTTAACTGATGATTTAAGAAACATTGCTAAGGGGGTTGATGTAGAAGATCGCGGGATGCGCTCTAGATACAATGAAGGCGGCGGGCGATACTGGACCGACGGCGAAAGCAGGATTTGGATTTCTGATGAAGATGGCGATAGGGCATACGATGCCAGGCAAGATGGTTTCCGACCAGACCGGGGATATACGGCGCCAGACCCCCTCGGTAGGCGTCCAGACCAAATACCACGAGAATATCCCAGTAGATACCCTAAAAGTACTCCTAAACAACCAGGACTAAAACCAGATGATGGAGATCAATTAATAAGCGATGCTTCGTCCATTACTGGAAATGACCTTATTACATCCCTTGTTGAACAATACAAAACATACAATCGTGGCTGGCTTACGGAAAAACAATGGAATTTACTACGTAGCATAGTTTCTAAAAATAAAAAAACATCAGCCGGTCCATCTGCAAAAGAAGGAATAGATAAGGCTGAAGATATCGCGCCTTCACTTTCTAATGAAGACAAGAAGGCAATCATTGAGGCTGCTCGTGGTTTAAGTGGTGATTTTGCTAAAAGTGTCGTTTCTCAATATAATTCCCGTGGCCGTTTAAGTGATAAGCAGTGGGCCGCACTAGATAGGGCTACCCGTAAAATACGTGGTACCTCTACTGGTACTGGCATGCGTTCACAATCTGGACCCAAACCTCCGCAATATCCTCGCAAGCCAACAATGGGTGCGTTCATCGGTTCTGCAGATTCAGAATTTGATGGAATAACAAATTGGGAAGATTTTAAACGCGTGCTTGCAGATAAAGAAATTGTTTTCATCGACTACGAAACAACTGGTCTCAAATTCAATGAATTTAACGAATCAGCAGGAAATGGACTACCTACTCAAATAGGTGCTGTAAAAATGAAAAATGGCAAAGTCATTGCGCGTTTTAACGTGTTTGTCAACCCTGGCACGCCAATGTCGGAATGGGAAAAATGGTCACGAGACAACCTCAAGGACGGCGACGGCAACCCAATAACAGATGCATACCTGGCGGACAAACCTTCAATAGCAGATGCCCATAAACAATTAGTTGAATTCATGGGTGATACAGAATTGATGGGAATGCAAAACGCCGTGTTTGATAATGAAGTCCTAGAAGACGCATTGAAAGATTCTGGCATTGATTGGAGACCCAAGGGAATCATCGATACTAAAGAAATTTCCGACATGGTTCTTCCAAAATGGTCTGAAACAAATCAAGATGCCCCATTCAAAGTTAACAAAGATGGCACTAAGTCGCCTTCAAACTCACTTGGAGATATCACAAAATATCTTGGTGTCGACCTTGGAGACAAACACCATAACGCAGACGCAGATGCCGAAGCAACAGCAAAAGTAATGCAAGGAATTATTGACGGTGCCATAGAAAATAACTGGCCTACGGACGTATTAGACAAGTCCAAACGACGATCCAAAGAGAATGAAACTAAAATTAAATTTGAAAAAGCAGTTGCGGCATTTGAAAGTGAAAAAGAAACTTTCCTAGATGCCAGACCTCCTACTAATGACGAAGGAGGCATGCGATCACGCACTGCAACGAGACCGGCTAAATCAACTACTAAGCGGACGCCTAAACCAAAAGCAGTAGAGCCACGCGAATACAGGAATTCAAATACCGAAAATCTTCCACGATCACGTGATTACTACAATGTCGAAGATATTGACAACGTAATGCGCGACATCATTGATGATGTTTATGCTGGCGTAAGAGAACCACAAGGAATTACAGACAGAATCAATGCATTGCGTGATGAGATCAGAGACCTTGGTGCCTCGTCTGGAATGCCCGAAGACATGATCCAAGATTTGCTTGATGGTACCAAGACTGGGCCAATTGCGTCTGAGGTCAATGATGTTGTGGGTGGATATGAAAGATGGGGTGGATTACGTTCTCGTTCTAATGTTGGATCAAATACACGCGCCAAGGCTGGTGTTGCCGGAAGAATCATTTCATCCGACAGATCACGTAAGGCATTAGAAAAACTTGGTGTTGACGAGGATAGGGCGGAGGCCGTTCAACTTCTTGGGGAGATGGCTGCGGCGTTTAGTGTTGGCGGACCTGCAGGGATGGGTTCTGTTCTTGCCCGACGAGCAGGACGAGACGTCGCTGACTTTGGTTTAGTGGAAGCAGTAGAGCGTGGGTGGATGAGTCAGGCAACGGCAGACAAGATCACTAAGCGAATGTTGGATCGCGTCGCCCCAGAAGGATTGCCGGATGACATTAAAGACATTATCGAAAAAGGTAAAGATGCCGTCACTTCCGAAGAAAGCAAGGCCAAGGCCGTTGAACTTTTAGACACTATTCGCGAGACTGTTCGCTCTGGTGGAATGCAACGTCTTGCAGACTCAGCAAAACAAAAAACTAGAGTTTTGACCGATATCGCCAAGGAACGAGGAAGGGAATTGGCAGCAGACAAACTGCGTGAGGTTCGTGACAGTGCTCGCGACATGGCTAGAGATAAAGCATCAGAATTAGCAGATGAGGCCATGGACGCATTGAAGCAACGTGGCAAAGAAGCCGCAGGACGTCTAGTTGGTAGATTTGCAAGAAGAGGGGGCAGATAATGCCTACGCGTCTTATTTTTGTTGGAAATACAGGAGAGGGGAAATTGTTCTATAACGCCGACGCTAACCCCACTGAAAAGAATGCAATCTTTATCGACTCCCAGGAAACCGAAACTCCAGTTGATCTAGTTTCTTTTATTAGTAGTAACCCTGATATGAACGAAATTCGTTCTACCCCATTTCATAAGTTTTTATGGGATGGAGCAGAAGGACAGATGGCTGATCGCTGGAAGCGCGTTTTTATGAATCGCACACAGCCAGTCGATGAAAGCCTCATCAAGGATGTTGAAGTTAAGAAAAAGCCCAAGAAACGCCTTGTTGCTCAGAGTAAGAACAATCAAATCATGGCATTTAAGTCATTGGTATTTTCTCAACAATTTGAAAAGATGCCGAATTCGGCGCTTGGTAATCGGAGATCATCCAATCGCACAATCATGGGGATGAATTCTAAAATTCTTGGTCCTGTTCGTGCTGGTTATGACGGTGACAATGATGGATTCATTGATGATGGCTTGCCTACGATGCGTCCATTCATACCTGGTTTAGATGTAGCGAATATACGAATTCCAAAATCTGTTCGTGCTCAGGGGATGAGGGTACGAACATCATCTTCTCCTGTCGATAGGTTCGCAACGATTTCGGTTGATCAAATTCGTCAAACAATAATAAAACAAGATAAATTTCTTGAAAAAAGATTCAATGACGGTAAACCGATTACATCAATCGGTGATGTTAAAAGAATATTAATGAATGAATTACCAAGTTTTGCTAGTGGTGAATCACGATTTGATTTCCTAGACGGACCAGACGATCAGCCTTTAGAATCTTACGCTTATGAAAATATTGTTGGGTTCTTGCTCGCATTGCACGCTAACCCAAGTATGAAAAAGTTTTCTTATGACATGAAACCTTTTGGTATAGGTGATGAGCCGGGTGTTGGTGGATCAACTCGCTATCAATCAGGACATCAATGGACTGTAGTCAATGGGGCGTATGTTGCTACAAAAAATAGAACACCAAAAATCACCATTACTTATCGTCACCCCATGGACCCGATGTACAGGATGGCGAGTCCATCCACCCTATTCAGTGAAGGTCGATTTGATGTAAGTTCAAATATTATTGGTTCCGCCATGATGAGCGGAATGGCGGAGAGTTTGGGCGGATCGTTGGATGACGAGGCCTTGATGTCTGTTTATGAATTTCTCAATTACAATAATATGAATAACTCTTTGGGCAATTTTATTGATTTAGTTACTCCCCAATTTGGTTCCAACCCAGACGCACGGCTTCCTGGTGTTGATCAAGCAACAATGGACACTATTAAGTACTTGATGGATGCTGGAGTCATCCCTGACAACATGTTTGATAATGGAGCAACGATTAGGCTTATCGAAAAAGTTCGCGACGTTGTAAAGAATCAATCATCTGTTATATCTGACGGATTTACAGATCAGGCCAAGGGTGCTCTCAAATACCATGAAGAGATGTGGTCTGTTTTGGCCAGGTCTACGGCTATACACGAAGCCACACATGCCGCACACCTTGCGCAAATGCACGAAGATATGTCGGCCTATCTACTTCAACGCGGTGTTGATCCCTCTGTTGGTATCCCCGAAATTGCTTCAATGATGACAAAATCCATGGATAAAAAACAATTGAAACAAATTTTGGATGATGCAACCGACATGAATGCGGTAGTTTTGAATAGGATATTTTCTGATGTATTTAAAAACCTTGCTTATAAGGCATCATCTACTGGCAATCAGGATGCGCAAAACACCTTAGAAGATTTTATGAATCAGCCTCTTTATAACAAAGATGGTTCGGTTATTAAAATAAATAAAGAAATTGCTGATCTTTTTAATCGCCTTGAATCTATGAGCGGACAAAGTGTTTTTGGTGACGGATATCCTTATAAAGAAGGAGATAATTTTACTTTTGCACAAGCACACATGCTTGCAGACGGAAGAATCCTGAGCCTTCAGAGACAGGATGCCAGAAGGCAATTTGCGGGAATCAAATTGTATTACGATAAAGACAAGACTGTTGCCAGTAATGCATTAACGTTGATTAGGCAAGAGGGATACCCGGCACTCGTGATGCAGCGAGGGAAAACTCGCCCCCTATCTAAGGAATCAGGAAAATTGATCGCTGATTCCGTCAATTCTGCAATGGGTATGGTCGGAAGAATTATTCATTCTGGCGTTGATCTAAGAAGTGTTCGTGCTGTTGGGTCTTTTAGACACACCCCAACTGATGTTGCTGGGCCGTTGTTGCATTCATCACAATTAAACGCGCGGACAATTCAGGATATGGCAGCAATAGATGATGTGGACGGGTTGAAAAATATTGCAGAAATGTCCATTATTAATTCTTTTGCTCCTCTTGCAAAAAATGCCGATCCCGCAACTCTTGGAACCATCATGGAAACTACTGGTATGGATTTTTGGCATTTTGATTCGCTGAAAGATGATGATGTAAAAAGTATTATTGATATGGCTAGACAGTCTGCCGAGCCGGGATACAGGAACTATATGTCAACGGCGCTCAATAGGAGAATCGTTAGTTTTCTTCAATCGAATCCCGATAGTTCGGAGTTGATGGCCGAGTTGGCAGTTTATGATGCTTTTGGTATACCTATTCAGGTTCATGAGGATGTTGACGGTCGATCAACTTCAAAACGCGCATTAACTTCTGACGAAATTAAATTGTTTGATAAGTTACTTAGTTGGCTTTTCCCAAAGGGTAAATTGAGTAATATTAGTGAGGCAAAATAATATGATTAGTCAAGAAGAGTGGAACCAAAAAATCAAACAACTTTGGGGAATGACTTTAGTCTCGGTAAATAATTCAGATTTATCTATTGACGAGCACATCAGTAGGGCCAGGAAACTCCAAACAGGAGTCGACCCCCACGAAACCAGCCGCAAAAACAAAGCACAAGAAATCGCTGCAATCATGTCACTCCCAGGAAAAAAGAACTGGGTACGAGAAGACGATAAGCCATATTTTGAACTCATCACAAGCGGACTAATTAATTATCCTCCCGAAGATAGGCTAGACTTATTAGAGTTAACGAAATCTGATGATTTCCTCAAAAAATACATATCGGAGTTATGATGGAAACTGGACGCTACTCTTACAAAGCAGCGATACCTGAGGTCGGTATCCCTCAAGAAAAATTCACTGGTGACGTACTAAAGGGATACGGCCCACGAAGAGGAAATCTCGAACGACTTCTCCGTTACTGGCGTCCAATTATGCGCAAGCCAGGCGGGTTTAGACGTTGCAAGGTCATTTTGGCGGACCATCCAGAATTATTCCCACTAAACAATATTTGTGCTTGGCTACATCATGAAACCACGGGCTTGTGGCCAAATGAAGGCTGCCATCACCCCACCATGAAGAACTGTCGCCGTAAACTCAAGAAAGGCGTAAACGGCTCATTGTGGTCTAATGAGCAATTTAATAACCGTCTATCCCGTATCCCCAAAGCGGGCACAAAATCACTTCAAAACGAAGTTTTCTTTGATACTGATTGGTACACCAAAGGTCTAAATATCTATGCCGGTAACGAAAACCACGTAGTTACACCAGACGATCTGTCTCACGCATTTCAGGTACTGTCAGATTTTTGTGAAATGGAATCGAAATTTGCTGAGTATTTGCGCAATAACGATAACTGGGAATTCGAAGGTGAGAACGAAGCCGGCTTTACCCTAAAGTCACTTCTTCCCGTAGAGGATTGTGGATGTGACTGATGAACTCTTTTGAGATCATTAAACCAAGTAAATGTTGCCCCAACCAGGAGGTTGTTGTTAAACGTCATGTTCTAACAACAAAAAATGCCGATGGTAATGCTTTTATTGGTTCAGTAGCATCGAAACAGGAAATTGTCAACTATAAAGCCATGGTCAAAATGCTTGGCCTTGGTGATAATTATCGGGTCAAACGTGTTGGCACGATTGGCTCGTCTTCCACTATTGGACAAACCGCACAGGCAGTTGGTTCATACTTCCTGCCTGGTGATTCGTCGATTCTAAGAAGTCCGGTTCGTTCTACGGGATTCTCTTTATTGACCCCCGGTGTCCCCAGCATCCCCATGCGACCACGCATACGCACTGGTCGCGACAAGGTCCACAGATGCCCTGAGGGCTACCAGTATGGCGGTCGTTTTACGGATAACCAATTTACGACCTGTGGAGCAAAACTATTCGATATCCCTGGTCCACTTGGTCTAGTCATATCCGCCCTGCGTGCATTGCGTCGGGAGGCAAACCTCAAACCCATCACTATAGAAGGTACAGCGTTAACCCCGGGAGAGTATGGCGGGTCAGTTATTGATTCTCGCGCTCCACAGATTCCGCGAGTTACTGACAGTGATGTCAAGAAGCAACTTGAAAGTATTAGGCAAATTGTAAAGGACATGAATCAGCCGAATCTTGATGCCAAGAGAATGGTACGGCGTGACGGATTCATTTTGGAACCAGTAGTTTCTCCAAAAGTTTTGAGAACTATTCCCGATAATCGTGACATGGAAGGGGCGGCATATATTTTAAATGCAAATAATGTTTCTTCCCTTGGTGGCGAAGAACTTGGGTTACTCTCAAATACTGGAGTAACCAAAATTATGTACGTTTTACCTGGTGGATCGACACTTAGTCTAGAAAAAGTTAGACCATTGACCGTTGGCGAACGTCGCAAACTGGGCAGAACAGTCAATGCTGCATCCCGTATTGATAATAGTCAGATTGCCGCAGCAAGACTGATGTCTGTTGCCGAAGAAACTGGCGACGGAATTCAATATTCCGAAAATTTCATTGGGGTCAGTAATCCTCATAAGAGAATCGCTGCAAGAAATGGCAAAATGGTTGAAAGTTGGGTGGGTCAAGTATTCGCCAACCGCAAGAGCAAGCCGTTGCCCGAAGCAAGACAGACCTCTTCTGAATCTGGGATTTCTGAGAAAATAACGTCCATTCAAGAGGCAGTTGCTCATATTGCGGCGGGTGGAAGTCTTGCTTCAATTTCTCCCGACATTCTTCAACAGGCACTTATTCAAGCAGGTTTGTTTAAAGCACGCAATATTGGGAATAATCAAAAGATTTTTGATGGCCCCAATGGAAGATCATATTTATCAATCACGCCACTTAACGACTTTGAACACCTTGACGCCACCCTCGTTTCAGACATTCAGCAACATTTTGGTATTGAATCTCCAGATATCTATCCATATGGAATGGGCCCACGTCGTCCATATTTGAAAGAAACATCCGGAACCGTTTACCCAGGCAATACCCCATCTACGACCAAATTATTTAAAGATGGCGATATTTCTCATGTTGCAGCACTCTTAGTTTCCGACCTATTGACAGGGGACGCCAATAGGTCGCCCTCAAGTATTGACATTATAGAATTGTCAGATAAAAATGCTGTTGTTCCAACCATCAACTTGCCCGACTTCGTAGAGGTTCAGAAAAAAGTCAAGACCGCCGAAGAACTCATTGCACAAATGACATCACTTGCTGAGAATGGCTCCTATGAGGAGTATTATAGAGAGTTGAAGAGTCTACAAAAAAGACAATTCCTTGCCATTATCAATAAGTTGCTAGAACGGGCGCGGGCGTTCAATTTTGAGAAATATCAAGCCAGATTTACCATTGATGGAAAATTGACTGAAACAGAAAAAATTCATTTAGGAATAATACAAAGGATAGTCAATCAAAGAATTGGCTCCCTAGAAAGAGCCGGAGATTCAATCCGGAACATACTTGGAGGATTTGAGTGAATCGTTACGCCCTATTAAAAGATTCTATTAATGACAGTATTTTTGGAGTGATCGTTGATAGTAACGGTCTCTCGAAATTTTACGGCGTAAGCGCCAAAGGTCTCGAATGGTCCAAGTGGGCCAACGGCATCAATGTCAAAAGTGAAAACAATGGTCTCCCAATAGGCGTCGTAGTAGGCGGTTACTCGGCCCTTCGTAATACCAACCCCAACTATGTTCAAGCACTCGTAGATACTGTATCGCTCCGTAATCCTTCAATTAATAAGAAGCAAGGTATCTCTGATTCTTTGATCAAAAACTCTTCTTCGGTCGTTCCTGGTGTTCGTGACGCAGAATTACGTGCATTTGACATCGACAAGCGTAATGAAGCCATTGCTTTTAAGGCGCGCGCATTCCGTACCGACTCCAAGGTTTCATCATTGCTTACTCAAGTACGTGCAGAGAGACTGGGATTCGTTTCAAATGAAGGCGTATTCAGTTCACGCAACCCAATTCACACCCCTGAAGTAAAGCAAGCAGAAATTATTGACTCGTACGGTCGTTCTTTGCAGCGTGCTATCGGCTTGAGTCTTATTCGTAAGAAGTCCGTAAAGATGCTTGCTGTTGTCCGCAAGGATCAGGCGCTTGCTCAGTCTTTCGGTATTGAATTCAAGGCTGCTGGTATTGGTCCGAAGATTGGTAGTCGTTTGAGTGGCGGTCTTCGTGCTGCCCCTGCTGGCATGTCTTTTGTTGACGTTACTGGTGTGACCGACGCTGATACCGACGGTATTGTTTTTGAAGGTAAGCCGGGCCTAGAGCGACCAATTATCCCTCGTTTCATGGTTCCGAAGGACCTTGCCCGCAAGTTGTCTGGAATCGTTGAGGGTGATGCTGAAGAGATTGAGAAACAGCGTCGTGCCGGTAATACGAGTGTTCAGTTTGATGAAGGTAAGTTACGTAATATTGTTGCCAGTGTTGGTGGGGATGCGAGTCTTCTTCAGGCCGTAAGTAATGATCGTGGCGTTCCTGCTACTACGACTTCTGGGCGTGAGCGTGTTTCTGTTGCTGCTCGTAATGTTGCTGGCAATATTGGTTCGCGTCGTAGGGAGATTGCTTCGCGTCGGGGTATGCGTAGTGGTCAGCGTGCCGATCTTGGTGATGCGACTCCGCTTTCTCCTGGTGAGTTGAATAAGTTGTCGGAGCAGGAGATCGTTGATCGTTTGATTGAGGATCGTTATGCTGGTTTGAATCTTGATGAGGCTGCGAAGAAGTATGGTTTGAAGGGTGGTCGTCTTGAGGCTCGTCGTCTTGAGGCTCGTGAGATGCAGCGCCGTAACTCTGGCGGCATGCGTTCGCGTAATGATTATGACTCGTCTCTCAGTAGGAATGGCTGGCAAAAAAATGGGGACAAGTGGAATAAGGGCAACTGGGAAGTAGAAGTACTGGTTGACGAAAACGATAGGGCCAATCGTTTGGTAGCAAGAAACAAAGAGATCGGCGAAACTCTTGAGCAGGAACGCGGAGCAGATGTTGGCGCGTTGAAACATTTGAACGTATTTGAATCAATTTTGCGTGGTTCCGATGATAGAGGGTTTGACGAAGAACGCGGCATGCGTTCACGTTCTGGCATGCGTTCCAATTCCGACTGGACCAAAACAAGAGACGGCATTGAGATGGACGCGCCAGATATTGATGGCCTCTACGAAATACAGGGGAACAACAAAGAAGGGTTTGTAGTTACTAGATACTCGGATGGCTTTCGCAATGGTGGTCAGGATACACGAGAATACGAACACGACAGAATTTTTAAATCCAGAGCCGCTGCAAAGAAATGGGCGGAAAGAGACTACGACATGGCTTCTTACGGCATGCGTTCACGTTCAGGTGGTATGCGTTCACGTTCTATGCGCGAACAAAAACGCATTGATTCAAATTTGCGAGCCATGGACAGGGCCACAGGGGGGTATGCCTCCTGGGATGATGACTCTTGGGATAACTATAGGCAGGTTGGTCGTGTCCTTGACGGGGAAAATCTCAACCAAGCCGATAGGGATATGTTGGAAGAAGTCGGCGGCAAAATAGCAAGTGGCGAGTTACTTGAAGAACTAAAGCCAGATGATAGAAGGCAGGTTGTCAGTGACTTTAGAATGGCTTCTGGTTATGCCGACCCAACTTTAGAAGTTGAAGAAAAACTTGGTGAATTCTTAACACCAGATGAAGTTGGAAACGTCATGTATAACGGCGTGGAAACACTTTCTGGTGCGAAGCGTAAACGTGCAGAAAAAATTATTGATGATGCTGCAAATTCACGTCGTGAGTTGGGTATGCGTTATGGCGGCATGCGTTCACGTTCGGGAGATGATCTTGATGAGGAGAGTGGTCTTGAGGCTCGCCTTAAATCTGGTGTAAAAGTAACCGCCGATGACATCACTGATGATGAAATTAACGATTTCATGGATGAGGTGCACGACAATAAACAAGAAATATTAGACGAAATTTTTGGTGCACCAACAGAGGACGACTTAGATGAAATAGGCGCTGGACGTGATTGGGGATTTGAAGCCTCTGGTTCACGCGGTTCAGAGCGCGACTACATACCTGACGAAGATGACCTATTGTCAGAACATTATGACGCCATGACTGATGTACTTACAGAGAACGATTATGCACTAGCAAAAGAATATATTGCTGAACAAATAAATGAACAGATGAAAAATTATTGGGCTGAAAATTGGGATGATTTATCTTCAGATGTACAAGATCGTAGATTTTACGACGCCCTTAAACGAATATTCGACGAAAAAAAGCCAGAATACAATCAAGGGTGGGGATGGTTTGACGAGGAACCAAAACGCGATTTCCGAGGCTATGTCATCCGCCCGACCGATGAAGAATATGACGCTGCTTTTGGTAAGTGGAAAGAAGCGGATGCGGCCTACCGTCAAAGAGAATCACAAGCACGCAAAGAAGCAAAAGAAGAAGCAAAAAAACAATTTGAAGATGAAGTTAAAAAATATGGACCTGGCGGTATGCGTTCGCGTTCAGGTGGAATGCGTTCTAATTCAGAGAACCCAGATAACCAAATCCACATGACATCAAGAGAGTTGAATGCTGTAGATGACAGACTTTCTAACATTATTGAAAGTGGACGTGGTGGATTTAGCGCAGAAGAAGAAAACGCTCTAAACGACTTTAAGGATTCTATTGATAATGCTGGCGCAGCATTCGATTCCATTGTAATGGATGACGATGTCAGAGATACGCTTATTGATTTGTTCGGAAATATCGCTAAGAATGGTGATGATCCGAATGGTGATGCGAAGAATCTTCTTGGTTTACTTGAGAGTGTTCGTGATGCCGATGGTAACGAGTTTGTCACTGATGAACTTGACAGACTTGGCACGATGCATGACATGAATTTTGATGGTTCAGTTATGCGTGCACCTGGTGGTGTGAGGCGTGCTATGAGAAGAGCGATGGCTCGCAGGGGGAATCGTGATGGTCGCGGCATGCGTTCGCGTACGGAGCCGCTATTTGAAGCAGAACGCCTAAGTGGCAATGATCTCTCCCGGGCACAAGACTATAAATTATTTGAAGCAGCAATGGATAGCCGTAGATTTGATCCCAACCGTTTGAATGATGGAGAAATTGACTCTGACTGGATAATGGACGCATTAAATCACTATTTCTATAATACTCAAGTCAACGACGACCTTGCTGCTGATATCGAAGACCTCATGGTTGAGCGCGATGAAAAAGGCCAAGACCCAGAGACCCGCAGTGCGGGATTTGCTAAAGATAATGCCCGTTCAGTTATCAAGCATTGGCAAGATTCGGTAGATGACGACCCAGACAAAATGGGAGACCTACTTTCTTCATACGAAGGCGATTTAGTTGCTGCAATGGAAGACCATTACGATGACTACCTAAATGGTCAATTAGATACTTTTGAAAATCGTCGCGAATCTGGTATGCGTTCACGTTCAATAAAACTTCGTTCCGATGTTAAAGGAGCAGAAGAAGATATTGAGAATGAATTTGACAAATGGGAAAAAAATCTTAAAGGGCGATACAAGAACGCTCGTCAGGCAGAATATGGATTACAAGATTTACTTGTTGATCTTGACAAAGCAGCCAATGAATCGGCAACAAATGATGATGACTACGAAAGACTAAATGATTTTATTGATTTAATTGCTAAGTTTATTCGCAGGGATATTAAAGACCTTTTTGGTTTTGATGATGATTATGACGATGAAGAGTTCGATGATGATGATTACGACTACGATGCATTGGCGAGTGGCGAGCGACAGGGCATGCGTTCACGTGGCTATCGTAATGACGATGATTCGGATTATGGTGACGACGATTACGGAGTTGACAGGGGAGACTGGGACGATGATCTAGACCCCGATGAGCGTCGACGCATCATGGATGGTATGGGTCGACGTTCAGGTGGTATGCGTTCCAGGTACTCTGATGACAGTGCAGATGGCTACGCGGAAGCAGATGCGCCCGATCTTGATAGAGAAGATTACGAGAACTACATAGATACCCCCACGTTTGAAGAGCATTTAAATGATTGGCTCGTAGACAACCCGGGTAAAAATAGAGAAGATTTCATCAATGACCCCGATGGTGCAGAACTCGCATGGGACTCATATATGGAAAGAAATGATCCAAAAAAGTATTACGGCATTAGTGATGCTGAGTGGGCCGCCGGTTTCCGTTCACGTTCAGGTGGTATGCGTTCCAGTACGCAACTACGTGGCCGAGACTTCAAGCGTGATGCCAATATCAGAGCCAATCACCTTGGCAAAGATGCCGAAACATGGCCAAGAACAGCAAGATTGCAAGACGTAATCTATCCCGAGAGACCTTATTATGGTGCTGAAGACGTGAGTCGGTCAGATAAAATTATTCTGAGTGCTCCAAGTGAAAATGGTGGCCCTGAAGGAAAAGTATATATCGCAGAGTTTGACGAAGAAACTGGAACACTCACAGTTAGTTGGGGCAGGGCAGACAGTAGAAATCTTCAGACAAAAGTTTATTCAGGTAAAACTCAAGAAGATTTCCACAAGTTATTACGAGGCAAAGAACAGCGTGGATATCGACTAGAAGGTGGTCATATTCCTGCCAAATCTTCATCATATGACAAAGATGTTGATTGGAAGGCAGATCATGAAAAACAAGCCAAGATGGGTATGCGCTCCAGTACGGCAACGGAACAGCGCCCCTATTTTAATGTCTCAGTAGCAGGTTCATCGGCATTGCGACAAGCAAGTTATGACGCAGAAAAAGAAGAACTAGTTGTAACTTACGCAAATGGGAAAACATACACATATAAAAACTTTTCAAATGACGACTTAGATAATGCTCTATCTGGGCCCGACTATGTCTTGACGGGCACTGCAGTAAATCAGATAAAGAAAAATCACGATTTCCGCGAAGGCGGCGTGCACACATTCGATCCTGAATATCAAGATATTCAAGGTCCAGGTGGGCAAATTGGTACAGGAAAACTTTCCCGACTTGGACGTCGCGAAAAAACTCAAATTCCAGTAAGCGGTTCTTCGGCAATCGAAGCACTCACATGGGACGACGACAAGAAAGACCTTATTGTCACCTACGCAGGTGGACGTACATACACATACAAAGATGTTGACTCTTACTGGATCGAAGATTTAGAAAGAGAAACTGGCACTGGCCGAATTATCAACAACATCAAAAAAGAAGGTTATCGCGTAGTCGATGGCGGTGAACATGGCGACATGCCAAGTGAAGGCCTAACAGCAGAACGCGCAAACTTCGGTATGCGTTCACGCATGGCCCCCTCATCTGGTCGTATCCGTGCAGCAGAAATGGAAATCTCCGCTCGCCCTCAAGGAATGGCATCACGTCGTTCTGAGGGCCTCAGGGACCCACGCTTCGCAGTACCAGGACGTGATCGCGTTGATCCATCAGATGGACAACTATGGGGCCGTCTATCGGACGAAGAAAAAACAACTGTCGCAGACCGTGCCGTCAATCGCGAGAAGATGCTTCTTAACGAATTCAAGCAACGATTCCCAAGATGGTGGGATAGAGCAAGCAAAGAAGCAGATAAAAAAGGTTGGGACAAGGACTTGATGAACGGCGGCAACGCTGGATGGATGGACGAATTACATAGATTCGTTACCAGGCTCGCTGATGACCCCGATTATCCTGAAAAGAATAGAGTTGAGGCAGAGAAGCAATTCAATGACCTGCAGGCTCTCTACAACATGAGATCAAACAGGGGTGTACATGACCTTCTGGAGCATCTAAATCCAACTTCACGACGCTACTTGTTTGACGATGCTCGACGCGATGACAGCAAGAAAACTAGAATTTCTGCTAGCGGTAAAGAAATGAAAACACCGTCAACGGCACCACGCCCATTGGGTGATCCCATTGATACCGGAACGCCAATTCGTGAACAAGTTGGACAAAACGAAAAGAAGCCACTCAAGGAACGTCTTGACGCTTATTACAAGAGAATGTCGGACAAGATTCTTTATACCGACCCAGCCCGTCAGGCTCGTCGCGAAATGCGTAAAGCACGTCGTCAGGGAATTAATGCTGGTGGATTCACGACTAGCGAAGCAAACCCAGTAGATGATGCCAAGCGCAAGATTCGTCGCCGCAAGCGCCTCAAGGAAATGCGCAAAAATCGCACACGCGATATTGGCAGTATCTCTAATTCGTCAACAGGCAACCGCATAGACGGACGCCTAGCCCATACCGACAGTCAAGGCTCCTTGGTATTCGGCGAAAAATTAACTCCAACTCTTGCAACGATGATGAAAAATTATCGTACAGAATCAAAATTGAAGAAAACCAAGGGTGGCGTTAGTAGAAATAGGGCACTTGCTGTTCTTTGGGATGGCGCCGGATATAACGGAACACCAAATATCGTTACAGCGGAAGAGTTCAAGACGCTACATGCAGCCGGATGGGTGCCTGTAGTCCGAGGACACGGCGGCGGAGCGAATGGAGTTCGTTATGCTAATGACTGGCTAGATGACCCCGTACGCTTCATTACAGGACAGGGTGGAGAAGCGCAGGGTGAAGGCGAATACTGGGCAAGACCCACTCAAGGCGGCGGCGGTTGGTTTAGTTGGATGGACGGAAGTCTCCCTGCAGGAACCGTAGGCCTCCTCCCTCCATCTACTCGTCGCGTCAGTAAAGCGGAATTAGGTAAAATCAAATCCGAGCACGCTCCTTTAGCAAAATCAATCAAGAGTTTTGACGCAGGACTTCCATCTGGGGAACGTGAAAAAATGAACGCAGAAGAGTACGTAACTCAATTGCGTGATCATTTGCGTGCTTCACTTGGGCCAATATACGAATCAACAATGTCCACCAAGATGGGTCAGATGACATCGAAGATTTTGGAATCGTTAAGTGGCTCTTCGGATTCCAAGAAACAAGAGTTGCTTGATGCTTTAGAATTCTTGGAACTCATTAGTACAAAGAGAACTTCCAACTCTTATGCACCATTATTGGGTTACGATACAATTATGGCTGATAGTGGCGTAGAATTGATTCATAACCGTACGGCAATCACCATCGTTGGTGATACATTTACGAGAGATGACGCAGTCAAACTGGCTAAGTCAAAGGCATAAGGAGAAGGGGCCATGGAAACAGGACCAAATGAAAAAATGTTCATGCAGCAGCACGGACATTTATCACAATTGATGGATTATCCACCATTTACGACGAATATTGAAAAATATGAAGAGTTTCAAACTGCTCTGTCTGCTGCGTATGACGTTATTTCTAAAAAACTTGACAAATTAGATGATGACATGGGCGCTGGACGTGATGATTCTTTTAAAGACTCATACAGAACCGTTGTTTCCAAACACATTAACGATATTGAAGAAGCAGAACTGTATCGCGTGCGTTATGGCGAGGACATCCAAGAGGCTCAGGCCGCTGCTCTTGAGGCCGAAGGTAAAACTCTTAACGATGATGGGGTACCATCTCTCTAACAGTTAATTAGAATGTTAAGGATTACTCTACATGAAATCTGCATCGTCCAGCACATATAAGAAAATGCGGGCGTTACGAGAGGCCCAAAAATTAGGCTGTTCTGGCGCTCATCAAAATAGCGATGGTCGCTGGATGCCCTGTTCCTCACACGACAAATTAACACGAGTTGCTCCAGTTATTGCTTCTGCCACAAGGGATGCCATATCCCAGAATCGCGGTAAAAGAACTTTAAAAGGTTCTAACAAGATCAAGAAGCAGTGGGAGAATCTTTCTCAGACTGGTGTTCTTAATTTAGGTAATTTATCTGGCGGTGGGCTAGTTGCTGGTAGTTCTACGGGAACTTTTGGCGGCGATAGTGCCGGGATGAGTTCTAAAGCGTTGCCTAATATTTTTGGTCCTCGTGATCAGGATGCTGACGTTTTTACAGACATCGAATCAGCAAGACAGCGTTCTCGTCAGTTGGGCTGTGTGGGTGTTAGTCGACGCATCTCCAAAACTGGTGCGACTGTTTGGATGCCCTGTACAAACATGTCCGATTATGCGTCCCTCTCTGGAACTACAAGTTTAGGTAGACGTCATCAGAAGGAACGTTTGGAGCGAGTTATTAATGCCGCTATTGAAAAGAAACTAAAAAAGAATAATAAACGTAGTAAAAAATCTTTTTCTGATGATGTCAAGTTCAAGGCTCTTGGTGGTGGACTAGGAGGTAATCTGACACGTCCTGCAGTTTTCGATGTCAACGCTTGGGACGGGGATAACGACGGTCGCATACAAGACAACACACCATTTGAACGCCCATCCATTCCTGGAGTCAACGGACTGCCGATGAGTGGATTGAGAAGTATTAGCAAACCGAGACTCAACATAGATGAAGCGCAACGGGAAAGCATAGAAAGCGGCGACACCGCATTTGATGAACTGGTGCTTTCTAAAAAAGCAAAAAAATATGCTCGTAAATATTTAAAATTGTTTGAATCAACTTTTGAACCAATTGATGAAAAATATCGCTATATGGACGATGAAGAACTTATTGATTTGATTAAAAGTAGCATGCCTGGGTCTGCTGAAGAATTAAAGCAATTAGTCCGCACAAATCCATTCACCAAAAACAAAGCACGAACTGCATGGAGCCGACTCATGCAGGCAAATCCAGACTTTGAAGCAACAGCCAAAATGCGTGATGCTTTCATTAAGCAAATCAAAGATAACCCTGGTGCTTTGGAAATGGTTCGTCGTTATGGCGTTCCACCAATTGTGGCCACAGAGTATGTTCCAGCATTGGCCTGGTATGGCAATAACACTGAAGGGTGGGGTGAAAGCGGTGGCGGCTGGGCCCATCTTGGTGTCATAGCAATGAACTATACGTGGGTTGAATTCAATCATGGGATGTCAATCGAAGATGCATTACGTCATGAAATGGGCCACGCATGGGAAGCAATGGCCGCAGTGCAAAATGAGAAAGCAAGAGCGCACTATGCTTTGCAATTCTCTGAACTTTACGAAGGACTTATTCAGATGTCCAGAAATAAAGAACAGGTTTCTTCATATCATGATGCTAAATGGGGTAATGAATCGGAGCATGCTTCAGCAGCGAAAATATCGGAATACGCAACAACGGCAAGAATTGAATGGTTGGCAGAAACGATTGCTGCCCTAACTAGTTCCGATTCAAGTAAAAGAGCAAAAGTTGATGCTACTGCCAGGGAAAACATTAGCGAATCATTCGGTATTGCTCCTTGGGAAGTTGAACAAATATTCACCCCCATAGATGGGTCCGGAAATTTTGATAGCCCAATCTCTTCTTTGCCAAGCAAGCGCGATGCAGATAATCCAAGTTTGAGTGATTTTCTTAAAAAAAGATATGAGATAGATGAAGATTCATTGTCGGAATCCGCAAAATGGGTTGAACAAAATCCCGAGTATTTATCGGATATGTCGCTATCCGTTCAGTTGTCTTCCTCCCCGGGGGTCCAGAGCCAATACAGGCGATCAGTCGTTGAAGGATTTAGGTCATATAACTCGCAGGGACGTCAAGGTTCTGGTGGCAGGGAAATGGGCCAAAAAATACTTGGGCGTGTCAATCCAGAAGAATCCAACCAGGATGAACCGGTATTGTATTTTATTGGTGGTACTACTGGTTCCGGTAAATCAACATTGATAACCAGAGGAATAATGGAGGGTGTGCCGAATCAAAGTTCTGCCGCACACATTGACCCTGATGAAATAAAAACAGGATTAGTTGGCTGGAATGGTGGACAAGGCGCCAGTGCAGTACATCAAGCCTCACGAGTTGCTACAGATAAAATTATGGATGATGCCGCATTACAAAGAATGCATGTGGTTGTCCAAGGAACAGGCAAACGTCGTGAACATCTTTCAAATATGCGTAGACGCGGATATAAGACGTCTGGTCATTTTGTATGGATTCCTGATGATCTTGCAGATCAGAGGGTCGCGCAAAGAAAACGTAACGGCGGAGCAAACATACCAACATATTTTGGTTCGCAAATTGCAAGAGAACTTAGGTCTGGGCCAGATTCTGTTTCTCGTCAAATAACTGACGGTCTTTATGATGAATTTTACCTTTACGACAATAGTGGAGATGTCCCAAAACTCGCAGCCAGACGTTTGCCTGATGGCTCATTTGAAATACTAGATAATCAAGTATTCAATTCTTTCTTTAGCCCAACTGGCGCCAAATTTGTTCGTGAATATTGGGAGAGTAATTCTCCGTCAAATAAAAAGAATTTAACCCGCGCCGGGATGTCTAGTAAAAGAAGTCTTTCTTCAATGGGGGACAGAGTGGGGATGCGATCACGTCGTCTCGGTGAATGGGAAGATGTAACCGACTATGACAAATTTGGAGAATCAAGTATCGTCCTAAGAAATACCTACGGTGAGGATAGTTTGCGTGATCTTGCAGAGATTTTAGAGAATGAGCAATCGTCCATAAAAAAATCTATTGCACATTGGGAAAAAACCGGTGAATGGCTTGGTGCGGATTTCAACGTCTCCATGCCAAGAACTCCAAATGCAAAGTCTGGGGTAACGAAAAACCATACCGCCGAAAGTCTCTTAAAAAATCAAACAAAAGAAGAGATGAAAAACAACTTTGATTTATATTTGAACAATATTGATACTCAACTAAAGCACGTCCGTGGGCGACTCAAGAATATTGAAGAGATGGATAATGGGGTCGAACCAGCACACGTCAATTTTGCCACTTTGCGTGACATGCGAGACTTCGATGCCTTGGTAAAACGTGGAAAAGAAATCAATGAATTGAAAAATGGCGATGAAACTCCACTCATTTCGGATGATTATATTTATTTAACACACACGGGTCATCCAGAACTCGAAAATGATGTTCTTGATCCGAATTTCACACTTCACGCCGGCGGTGGGGGCATATCTGGGCGCGGAACAATGGATACGAGACGTTTAAATAAAATCGGCAGAGATATGGTTGTCCGGAAATATGAAGAAGCAGAAAGAGAAATCACTGCATGGCAAGAAATCGTTGATGATTTTAGTAAGACTGGAGAATGGCGTGGATCACGATTAGCCAACGCGCTATATCCTGGATCAAAAAAACCTAGTGCAAAAATTTTTGATGACTACAGTGCTGATGATTTAGATAATAAAATTTCCTCCGAGTACCTTTTGTATGAAGCATCTAATAGCATCAAATTCAATAATGATGTCATGAAAAGATTAAGCAAGCAATACGGCCCTGCTAAACGCAATGAAGAGCATTTGACTTATGAATTTGCTGGTAGGGGACCAAATTTTGGTTACACCCGGGCTGATGTCCCTAGTAGTAAAACATATCTAATTCGAGTTCCGCGCGATGAGGCAACGATGGAGGCTGGACCATCCACATTTGGAGAATTTCAAGTTTTTGGTCAACGCAAACCAGTTGCTTCATTTGAATTTCCAAGCAATGTCAATGATTGGGATACCATGGCTGCTGCTTCTGCGTATTTTGAAAAAATAGCAGCCAAAAACGAAGGTCTTGTTCTTTCTGGTATGCGTTCGCGTAATCAACTCGGCCAATCAATAGAAAAGGATGAAATTTTTGGTGGATTAATTTTTAATGGGTTCACTCCCAAGAATCCACTTACGTCCAAAGACTTGAGTAATAATAATTTACGTATGGCAGAAATGATTTCAATACATGTTGATCCGCGTATTGATTTCAGGAATAGAAATATAGATTATGCAAATCTTACAAGAGCAAATCTGGATGGAATCAACCTAACGGGATCGTCTTTATTTGGTTCCAATTTAAGTAATTTAAATGGTTCTGGAATCATATTTGGTAAAGATGATTCTCAGCCTGCTGATTTAAGGTACTCGGTATTGAGTGCTGCACAAATGCCAAATTCTCAATTTGAAGGAGTTGATTTATCTGGCGCTCTAATGATTTCGACTAATTTGAGCAAATCCAATTTGAAAAATGTAAATTTTGAGAATGCCGTTTTATGGAACACTGATTTGCGCGGCGCAGATTTGCGTGGATCAAATATTACCGCAGAACAATTAATGAATTCGAAATTTAACTCAACAACTAAGTTACCTGATGGGTTATCATTACCTGTTGCAGAAAATAATGGGACAATCACCCAGAAACCCTCACTTCATAAGATTCCTCTTGGCGTTATTGGAAGCGATGACGCTGATTTATTTCTCAAAAACATTACTGATGGTGTTTTAAAAATTGATGGACCGCTTGGTGTCAAGAAATCTGAACTTTTACGTAGAGATTTGAAAAAATCAGAAATTATGAATACGGATTTAAGACGTTCGACTTTTAGTGAAAGCACATTGTCAAATTCAACAATGGCGAATGTGGATTTAACTGCCAGTTCATTATTTAGAACAAATTTTGATAAAAGTATATTAAATAATGTAAAATTTAATTATTCAAATTTGATTGGTGCTAATTTTAGAAACGCAACAATTGGTAGAGGTGTTTCATTTAAAGGAGCCAACCTTACTGATGCCAATTTCGCTGATGCGAAAATACAGGGAAAGATAGACTTGTCTGGGGCCGACCTTACTGGTGCAATATTAGATGGTGTTGATTTGCGTGAAGCCATAGTTGATAGTCAAACAAAACTTGATGGCGCTATTGGTCTTAATAGAAACAAAGTGCCCAAAATGATCGCTCGCGGGTTCCGATCACGCAATTATTCTGATATATCAACAGAAGAGTTGACACAAACTCCAGGCAATGTTCTTTTATCTGATGCAAATGATGCATTGCTAGAAATTGGCAAGATGAGTAATGCTAATCGCCCAGATGCAAACATCGATCCGTTGGTATCGAAGATACAAATTATATATGGACACCTTAACGATGTTCATGGGATCAATGAAGATTTGTCAATAAAGAATTCTGAGTTGGATAATCAGATATCTGAAGTAAATAACGTAATTGATCAGTTTGGAACATTTCAATTCAACGATGGACCCCCTATAGACGTCAGAAAATTCATTGAAAATAAAGATAAATCAGGATATATCAAAGCAATTAAGTCATCTGGGCAAAACGTTCCATTAAATGTTCCAATAAATGAATGGAATAATATAAATTCTCAATTGATTACACGCGACATGTTGAATGATCGTAAAGATTTGTTATCTCCAACAACAAAAATAGTAAAAAGTAAACTAAATAGTTCTGTTGCAACAGAAGCAATGCTTTCCGACTATGGGATTATGAGCAATATCAATAATCTTCCTGATTTTTCAATTGCCGAACCAGTTCGCAAGAAGAGACCAACGCCATCAATAGCAAGTGGCGAACTTGGACCAAACGAAATGTTGATTTATAACTCCAATAACCGTCCAACAATTTCTAAAATACCTAAATCACAAAGAATTGAACAATCGATCAATCGTGTAAACGGTATGGCGAGCAGATCGAAGCCAACTTCTGAAACAGGGAGAGCAAATAGGTCAGAAGAAATCTATAAAACTGTTTCTGATGCACTCATTGCAGCCCTAGAGGAATCTGTTGATGGGAATTGGGAACGTCCTTGGAATTTAGGGACGACAATTCCAAGAAACGCCTCCACTAAAAATTCATACAAGGGCTTTAATGTCATCTTATTCTCTCTTGTTCAACAGGCTCGCAAGTATGATCACCCAGTTTGGGCCACATATAAACAGTGGGAAGCACTCGGTGCACAAGTTCAAAGAGGCGAAAAGGGTTTAACTGGGACCAAGTGGGTTTCTCGCGAACGTAACGTCAAACTCCCCGATGGAACTTCGTCAAAAGACACATTCTTGACTCCGAGTGCCTTTACTGTCTTTAATATTGCTCAAGTTACTGGGGCAAATCCAGATGATTTCCTACCTCCAAGACTTTCTCCCGAAGAAAGAATTCCTGCGCTTGAGGAAATATTTGGGCAAATTCTCCCCAATATCAAAACAATCAATGGAGATTCTGCATACTATAGTCCGGCTAGCGACTATATTAATATGCCCCCATTTACGGCCTTCAAAGACCCAAACGCATATTACGCAACGCTTTCTCACGAATTAGTTCACTGGACCGGACATAGAGATAGAGCCAACCGCCCAAACATGAACAGATTCGGCACGCCGGAATACGCTTTTGAAGAACTAGTAGCGGAAATAGGTTCCGCCTACTTGATGGCTATTCTAGGAATGGAAGCAACGCCGCAAGCACAACATGCCCAATATCTAAAATCATGGATTGAGATATTAAAAGATGACCCTAGTGCAATTCAACGTGCTGCCAGCCAAGCACAAAAAGCAGTAGATTACCTTATCTCTCAATCACCAAAACTACAAGAATTATCGACACCTATTAATGTTTCACAAGATTTAGTGGAAGAAGCATAATATGTTGCAACGACCCAAAGGACCTAATGGTTCATTTACTGATGACCAAATTAGGAAAGCAAAGGCATACGCCTTGGAGATAAACGCCAGTGCATTTAATATGCCCGAAAAAAGCCAAACACTGCTAGAAAAGATCAAAAAAACCTTTCGCCGGAACATTATTAGACGTCCAGAATCTGTAGAACCAGAAAATAGTCGTAATTAAATAAAATACTGATAAAATTTGCTATTGTTGCACTAAAGTACCAGCATAATAATGTAGTTTAGTAAGACAGGGCTGGGTGCTTACCTAAGCCAAGCAAACAATAACCCAACAACCCTCAACTAGGAGTAATTATGTCAGAAGACACCGCTCGCCTGAACGAACTGCAGACCGCACTTCGTCAGAAGATGACCGACAATAAGGCCATCGCAGACTCATTCAAAATTGAAAACGGCACTGTCGTTGTTTCAACCGCCCAAAAGTCAGCATTTGACGTCAACATGAAGGACATCAAGGAAATCAAGAGCCTCATCGATGGCCTTGAGAGTATGAATGCTGCTGATCAGTGGAACCGCTCGGGATACTCTTCCGTTGGTGGCTCGGCTGATGCAGGTTCTTCCTACAATGGTCGTACCTCATTCAAGTCAATCGGCGATGAGTTCATTAAGTCCATGGAATTCAAGGCACTTGATGGTGGCCGTAATGGCGCCAACATGTCCTCGGCATTCACAACCAATGCAGTTCTCACCGGTTCATACAACCAGAAGGACATGTACTCTGCCCTCCCATCCGGCACCCCCGGTACCTTTGGTGCAGTTCAACGTGACCCTATCGTTGTCCCTCCGATGCGCACCAAGCGTGTTCGTGACCTATTCCCGGTTCGTACTACAACCGCTCAAGTTATTGAATACTTCCGTATGACCGGCTTCGCCAACAACGCTGCTACAGTTGCACAGCGTAATAACGACAACACCAACTTTGGTGTTAAGCCGCAATCGTCATTCACCTTCGTAGGCGAGCAGGCTCCGGTCCGCACAATCGCTCACTGGGAAGCCGCACACCGCAACGTTCTCGCTGACGAACCGCAATTGCGCTCGATCATCGACAACGAATTGATGTACGGTCTCCGTTTGCAGGAAGATGCACAAATTCTTGCTGGTGACGGAACTGGTGAAAACCTTCAGGGTGTTCTTACCACTGCAGGCATCCAGGAATATGATTGGTCATCTGGTGCTACCGCTCCTGTGGCTGACAGCAAGGCAGATGCAATCCGCCGTGCCGCAACACTCGCATTCCTTGCCTACTACGAGCCGACCGGCGTGGTTCTCCACCCGAACGACTGGGAAGACATCGAACTCGCCAAGGATCAGAATGGCCAGTACCTCGTTGCTGTGTCAGTCGCCCTTGGTGGCGAGCCTAAGTTGTGGCGCATTCCTGTCGTCGAAACTCCAGCCATTGCAGAAGGTACCGCTCTTGTCGGTGCATTCGGTACCGGCGCACAGTTGTACGACCGTGAGCAGGCCAGCATCCGCATCAGCGAACAGCACAGCGACTTCTTCGTCCGTAACGCCATTGTGGTGTTGGCCGAACAGCGTTTGGCTCTCGCAGTTAAGCGTCCAGAAGCATTCGTCAAGATCAACTTCGACACCGCTCCTGCCTGATAACTACTAGCACTCCTTGGTGCTCAAAATGAAATAGCCCCTCAGTGACACGTTGTTGCTGGGGGGTTATTCATTTATAACTATAAGACATGTGAGATAATAAGAAGTGTTATGGGAAAGCAAAATTATTTTGATGATGACGATGAATTCGATTGGGAAGACATCGAAAGAATTACTAAAAATTTTAAAGGTTCAGCGGACGACATTGAAGAAATTATCTTCAATGAAGTACAGCCTAAGAAAAAGAAAAAACAACAAATTCTTAGAACTAAGTTTGATCAGGAATAAGGTGATCCATGAGCAATTCACATTGGGATGACATCAGCGTCAAGGTTGATGATTCTTGCCCTATTGCTACTAGGGATATCGGTGTCAACTTAAAGAACCGCCAAAATGCGATTGATACTGCTGGATACGGTCCACTCAATCCAACGAAACCAAATAATGAATTTTGGGATGCCAAGGCAGAACGTTGGAATGTTACCGCAGATGATGCACGTGGTCAAAAATGTGGCAACTGCGCTGCTTTTATTAAAACAAAGAAAATGCTTGGTTGTATTGATGAAGGTCTAGGTAACGAGTCAGGCAATGCTGCTTGGGATGTCATCAATGCTGGTGATCTTGGTTACTGTGAGTCTTTTGATTTTAAGTGTGCTTCATCTCGTACTTGTGATGCTTGGATCGTCGGTGGTCCAATTACTGAAGAAAAGGAAAATAATATGGAAGAGAAGTCTCTTGAGGATATGTATTCGGAACTCTTAGCAATTGAAGAGAAGTCCATGGAGGATACTTATTTAGAACTCTTAGCAATTGAAGAAAAAACCTCTTCTATAGTTGTTCCCAATCGTCGTGGGTCGAGTCTTAATCCATCCAAGCGTAGTCGCATGCCCGTTTATGACGAAGGTGAAGAAGACGACGAGCCTGAAGAGGACATGCTTTATGACGAAGAGTATGTAGGCGACGATGAAGATGATAAGGCCATGATGAGGCCTAGCGGTGCTGGTAGTCCTCGTGATGCTTCGGATCGTCAACGCGGTCAGCAGTTCATGAATTGGGCCAGCGGTAGGTCGCCTAGTGGTACGAATGTTCATCCGACCTCTGTTGGAAATATGGATATCGGTGATTCTGGACGAAGAAACGTTGCTAATAGCAGAATGACTGATCTTATGAGAAATAGGTCCTGGACTAATCCCAGTCCTCGCACAGGCGTCGGTTCGAGAGCGACTGCCATAAATACCGGACCACCGGCAAGACCAAAAAATATTGCACAGGCCCCACTACCCACGCAGGGCTACAGCCCTAAGAAAAAGAAGCCAAGGGACTGGGGTAGCGACAATAACGCTCAACTAATCTCTGGAGCAACTTCTGGATTTAACGACGGCGCCAAGTCCGCATGGGATGAAGAAGCATATTACGAGTACGAGTACGACTTCGATATGAAGAAGTTGCCAATTGATGACCCTTCACCCTCAAGAAGGCCTGTTCGCGGAACCGGGAATCCAGGAGCACCAAAACCCACAACCAGGTCTTCTGGTCCTTCTCCTGATGCTCGTTCTGGTGCTTCCAATGCTTCCAAAAATCGCAGTTTTAGACAGTTCGGTGATCATCTCAATGCCAGAGATGTGAGTGGCCCAGGACAGGCCGGCACTGCCGAACGTCGTCAAGCAGGTTTGAAAAAATATGTTGGCAAAGTTGTCATTAACGCTGCTGGTCCGGCATCTGGTGCACCTATAGGAGATAATAGGAGCACCAATAAGCCACAGTATGCTGCGCGCGTAACCAAGAACACTGGTTCACCTACTGCTGCTGCTGAGCGTCAAACACGTTCGCGTGCTGCAGGTTCACCTACTGCTGCTGCTGAGCGTCAGAAGCGTTCAACAACGTATGGTCCTACTGGCGGAGCACAGCCTCGTCCTACTCGTGGTCCAGGGAACCCAGGGGCGCCAAAACCAAGACCAACTCGTGGATCGGGTAATCCTGGACCAAAAGTAAATCAACAAAGAAGTTTGGCTACTGCGGGAGATTACTTTAGTGGCCGCTCTGGCGACCCTCGCGCAAACGCTCAACAGCAGGCCGCTCGCGGTCGTGGGCGCGTCAGTAAGTTCGGCAGAGACGTCATTGGTGATGGTAGTTCCTTGCCAGGTGCTGATAGAAAAGGTCCTCAGCCAAAGCCTGGGAAATTAAATAGCGTTAACCCACGCATTGATCGCAGTGACCCACCACGACAAAGACCATTAGCATTATTTCAGGCAGTACCTAGTCAAAAGAAGCCATCACAAGGTTTTGGAAAGTTTGGTAAGCCGAAGACATTTAGTGGTTCGCCTGGTGCTGGTGGTCCTCGCGAAAGAATCAATCCTAGTGTACGTTCATTTGCAGGAAAGTCCTACGATCAAGGCTACGACGAGTACGACGAGTACGACGAGTACGAAAATTACTTGTATCAAAAGTCCTACGATCAAGGCTACGACGAGTACGACGAGTACATCGATTTCAAGGGTATGACTGATGCGCAGGCTGCTGGTTTACGTGAAGCAGGCAACTACTTCAGTGGCCGCAATGTCGGCGGTAGCACATTTGGCTCTGCGGATACTATGGCATCACGTGGAGCAGTGCGTCGATCAGCAGCACTTCAGAAATTTGGAAGCGAAGGGCCAAAGCGTGGCGCTAGTAGACCAGCAATGATGAATAAGCCAAATACTCAGAGCAGAACAGGTAGTGCCGATACGGCTGCCGCACGTATTGGTGGATTTACGAGTGGTTCCAGATTCACCTACGGCAAGGCTTCTGATGAAGAAATGTATTGGGATGATGAGGATGAGATGGCGATTCCGCCCGATGAAGATTCCAAGGGTATGACTGATGAGCAGGCTGCTGGTTTACGTGCAGCAGGACAATATTTTGGTGATAAAGATAAAGGCAAGGGACGTATCCAAAAATTTTATTCTGATACTCAATCAATGGGAAAGGCTACCGCTGATTTGTATGGTGGTAATGGAATCAGTAAGCCGCGACCGATTCGTGGCCCAGGTGCCCGTCCCAATACTCCAGTAGGCGGCGGTAGAGGACTCAATCCAGGAAACCCTGGCCCGAACAAAAGACCCAACACGACAATGCCAAATAGACCAGGCAATCGAGCACCCGGTGGGGCTTCACCAAACATGAATAATAATAAGCCACGTACAGTCGCTCCTGGTAGAACTGGAAGCGCAGATTCAATGTCTCGTCCGAACTCGTTGGCGGGCTCTTTATCAGGACGCCAAGACAACAACCAAACAGGACCTAAGTTTTTTGGTCGACGCCTCTGGTGATGACGGATCATGTCTAATGATTACGTTGATAATTGGGAAGTAAAAAAACTTCGTACCGTAGAATACGACGATCTTCCTGACGATTACATTATCGACGAAGATGGGAAAATGGTTGTCATGCCAACTGAAGAGTTGTATGACGACGGGTCTGATGAGGATGAAGAAGATTCATCTGACGAAGAAGAGAAGGCTGCTTTTTCTGGTTCGGCAGATACGCGCGAGCGTAGAGCAGTTTCTAATGAGATAATCAACGACACTAAATGGCTATTTGATACCACTGGTGGCTTCATCCTTAGAGCCGTCACTGGTCGTCGTAGGAAGAAAAAAAAGAAAAAAGAACTAGATGGACATCTATTAATCAAAGGTGCAGAACAATCATTACGTGACCCCGACGGCGGGTTAACCGCTGCTGGTCGTAAACATTTCAAGGAGACAGAAGGTGCGAATCTTAAACCAGGTGTTAAAGGTGCGGCAGATACGCCAACCAAAATGCGTCGCAAGGGTTCTTTCTTGGTCAGGTTCTTTACGAATCCGACTGGACCAATGGTTGATCCGAAAGGAAGACCGACTCGTCTCGCGTTATCAGCGCGGGCGTGGGGCGAACCCGTACCACGAAACTTGGAAGACGCAGCAAAACTTGCAGCAAAAGGACGCCGACTCCTAGATCGATATAGAAACAGTAAAGAAGAATCCAAGGGTCAGAAATCTTTTGAGCAATTTGAATTATCTATGAAGTCAGCAGATATGCCAGGTCGCTCGCACGGTGGAATTAGACCCCCGATGCCAAATGGTTCGTTTACTGGTTCGCCGGGTGGAACAAATCGCGGTCGTGTCGGAGAAACAGGAACGATGACGGCCAGTGGGAGAACAACGCAGCGCGTTTATTCTGGTGGGCGTAAACATTCACGCTCCCTAATGCCAGGTGGACCAAGCCCTTCCTCATATTCAAGAGATAAGTACTTTCTAGTTAATGAAAGTGGTAATCATCCATATGATGGAAAAGCCGGCAATTCAGATGACGGAATGATCGAACCTGGCAACATTGACACATCAAAGCGCCGTGCTGTAAAACTCCCAGGTGGAGATTATGGCACTGTTCGAAGCATGGGAATTACTGACAACGGAAAAGAAGTCCTCATTCCAACAATTGGTCCTCGTGGAGAAAATTGGAGCGGCCCCAAGGGTGAACAAAGTGCTCGGGATCACTATAAAAGAACTGGACAACATCTAGGTAAGTTCAATTCAATACCAGCGTCGAATACGGCTGCGCAAAGACTTCATGAGATTGAAGCAATCCGCATCAATAAACCGCGTAAGGCATACAACACAACCAGTGGAACAATGGATAGTCGTGAGCGAGCGAGTGAGGCAGAAGGACGAGACGTAAATAGTAATCTCACCCGCCCTATTCGTAGTCCAGGGAACCCAGGAAGACCAAAAGCACCATCCCCACGACCTCGGATGGGGCGGATTACGACGGGACCAATGGCACCAGCCCGACGACCAAGGCCCAATAGATAACATGATCAATCCATACTGGTACACAGGAAAAGTTCTAGGAGTCGTAGACGGTGACACCGTTGACCTGATGGTCGACCTTGGTTTTAGCGTCCACCACAAAATCCGTGTACGCCTATACGGAATTAACACACCTGAATCACGCACAAAAGACGCAGCCGAAAAACAAATGGGTCTCAAAGCCAAAGAATTCACGAAAGATTGGCTACACAACCACGAGACGGTTTTCATCAAAACCATCGTTGATAAGAACGAAAAGTACGGTCGTGTACTTGCCGAACTTTACTCATCGGGCGACATCGAATCACCAACAACCGCATGCCTCAACAAAGACATCGTTGGCGCAGGATATGCACGCGAATACTTCGGTGTTGGCGATAAGACATGGACTGAATTCAAAACCAAATAAAAGTTTGGGTTGACCAAGACTTACTTACTGAAGGAAAATAAAATGGCAGCACAAAAAGGTATCGGAGTTGTTTTTCATTGCTCAGACTGTGACCCCTATGAAGTACGGTCTTACGGTTGGGGCGGTGAATGGCCAGGTTCGGACTGTGGCTATCACCTACTTACCGAAAATGCCAGAAAGTACATCCACGCTCATCCTGAAGAGAATCATACGTGGGAAGATATGATTTCTAAGGAGTGGGATGAAGAAGTAGTACCAGTACTTACACCCATAATAGATTTAATAGGCTCTAACATAAAAGAAGGTTATGAAGTAGTAAAAGATGGTGTAGTAGACGCATACAATTGGGTAGATGAAAACGCTTGTAACATAGCGGTGACTGCAGCAGTCTCAGCCGGGGTTGTTGCCTTCTTTACGCCAGCACAACCTGAAGGTGCGGCAACGTCATCCGCTTTGTCGATAATGGCACAGCCAGTTCTTTATGTTACGGACATGGCACTCAAAGCGACAGTCGTAGCAGGAATGAGCAAGATTATAACAGAGACATTCTTGCTAATCCCATATGTTGGTGAAAGCATTGACCACACACTACTGAACAACATAATTTCAAATTGTTTGGCTAAAAGTTTGGATTCAGCAGCGCTCTGGGCAACGCCAGCGGGTGTTGGTATTGCAATCGGAGCGGCATTTGCACCTGTTATTGCAGATTTGATATGCAAAAAAACTTGTCCTGAAGGATTTACTAAAGCGTTTAATGCGTAATGCAGAATACGGAGCCTGTAAATGAAAGTTTGGATTGACCAAGATTTATGTACCGGGGACGGTTTATGCGCGGAGATAGCCCCAGATGTATTCGTAATGATGTCGGATGGTCTTGCCTATGTGCAAGAGAGCGGAAAGATTTATGCGGCAGCAGCGGGCAATTTAGGGGGTTCCGCTGGCCTGGCTTCTTTCTCAGACGACAGAATAGATGACGTGATTGAGTCTGCCGAAGAGTGTCCTGGGGAATGTATTTTCATAGAGCCTTAGTCATTCTTTTCTTTCACTTACTGGTATGCCTTTGTGTTGTTTCCAATACTCAGCATTATATTTTTGTTTTTTGGGTGTATTGACTCTTCTTTTATCGTTTATTTTTTTGCATGTTTTACACACCCTAGTTAGAGCATCTCCACGTTTCCTTTGTTTATAAAGAGCCGTGTTTTCTGTAGTAAATTCGTGTCCTGATTTACAATGTGTTTTTTGCTGTTGGGCAAGTCGTTTCTCATTTGATGCTTGTTGCATATTTTCTTTATTACTACCAGCATAAAGATGATTCGGATTCACGCAAGGTGGGTTATTGCATGTATGGCAAACAAACAGTCCGTCTGGGATATGTCCATTATGGATCGTGTAACTGATTCGGTGTGTTGATTTAGAAACTCCACTTATACCGAACTGCCCATAGCCCTTGCTGTTTTTTGCCGCCACCCATTCCCAACATTCATTATCCCCTTTTTTATCTACCTTGGTCCAAAACTTTTTTAGTTGTTCTTCTGCAAGTTTCATGCTTCGTCCTGATTAAATTCAGTATTTATACTGTTTTTATTCATAAGTTTATTTACCCTTAATCGTCCTTCATTAAATGCTTGTCTCATATTGTTAAATTGCGTTCCAGAATAAAGATGTAATGGATTAACACATGAAGGATTATTACATGAGTGACAAATTAATGAACCACTAGGTATTTCTCCATTTGAAATAATGTAACTCATTCTATGTGCGGAAATAAATGTTTTCCCTGTTGGGCGAAAGATACCGTACCCACCCTTTCTGATGGCCGCCGTCCATTCCCAGCATCCGTTATCCGTTTCTTTATTTACTTTTGCCCAAAACCGTCTTGATTGTTCTTCTGTAAGTTCCATGTTGCCTCCTATGGAAGTTCCGTTTTTAAGTACTCCCTGTTGAGGAGTCTAGTTGTTTCTGGAGCGTAATGTGCTGGTTCTGCTAGTTCCCACGCGAAGTCGTGGTCCAGCCATCCCCAGATGTCGACATTAATAAATTCTGGTGCTTCTGGTTGAGCAGCGAAAAGGATTAAGCCTTTACCAAGTTGGTGTTTCCGTACGGCGACAGTATTCCCTTTGCGAACACGCCTCACTTCTATGTTTCTGCCGACATCAGGAACGTTACGATATTTATTGTGGTCTTTTTCTGGCCACACATGCGCACTCCAAAAACGGTTAGTTGCTTTGGCTACCGCAAGTTCACAAATTGCAGCCGCAACCGTTGCGGTCCTATCATCTTCCATTAATTCCTTTTTATAATGAGGGGCATCCTGTTTTCCCCAATTTGCCGCAAACCTGGCTATGCCAACATTGCATGCATGTACGTATTCCCATGGTTCAAGAGTAATAATCGTCATATGTAAATCCCTTTTGTAATGTGACAGCAATGTAGACGAAGTATAATTGAATGATGTTGGAAAAACACTTAAAACCATCAAGTGAACGCAAGTTTTCTGGCGTCTACACAGATTCTGATACTGCCGTGTTAATGAACTACGGACGCGTTGGTGGTAATAAATATAAAAATAGACAGATCATGCACGAACCAATGTTTTTAAATGCAATGCGTGTGTTGATTGATCACGAACGTCCTTTATACGTAATGGAATTTGGTACTTTTGATGGTGGTTTATCTGAGTACATGAGTGACATCGCCAAAATTATTAAACATGACATAAAAATCATTTCATACGACATTGATTTTTCGAGAAATGTTATTCAGGAACCAATTGATGATGTTGAGTTGGTTCAACTTGATATTTTTGACATCAAAAATTACTTAAAAGTCAATCACGACATGATCGCAAATCTTGAAGGACCAAAATTCATTATTGACGATGTCGGAATTAACACAATTGAGTTGCTGGAAGCGATTGACCCATATTTGAAAAAGGGAGATCACTTCATCTGTTGCCATACCCTGAATAAAGATACACATGATGGAATTTTAAATCACATAGGTGATAGTTATTCTATAAACACATATGCTTGCGATATGTTTGGCGAGAACTTTATAGAAAATCCAAACGGGTTTTTGGTAAAAAACTAAAAAGTTGTCTTAACAATATAATGTTCCTTGTCGGGAATCTGATAAATATCATGTTGATGGGGCATGGATCGCCTGACCATTACTCTTTTTACCCATCTATCATTGCCGTCATAATTCGGAACAAATGGCGTTCTCCCATGAACGACTTTCCAATTTTCAATGATGGCAACATCACCAGTAGATAGCACGAAAGTCTGCTTACAACTTTCTATTGCGGAAGAAAGAACTTTTAGCGCATGATCAGCATCTTTATTTAGCCCATTCATAAGAACGCGATCATAAGAAATCGATGTGCCATTGTTGTAAAATATTGCAGTTTTCATTATGGAGTCTTTTTGGTTTGAATTTTGAAAACTCTTATCCAATGTCGTTGTGAATATTGGTTGATGCAAAATATCAATAGTTTCCTGATTTAAATCATGTAAAATTTCATCAAGAATTGCATAAGTTGTTTCAGCGCGCTTATCTCCACGGACACAAAGAAGAACTACGTACTGTGGGCGCCAAGGATGAAAAGCGGTCTCCGTATGCATCTCTAGTGTGGCTAAAGATGACGAAGAAATTTGTTCACTCTCATTTTTCTTTATCGGAAAAAGATTCTGGACGATTGCCCCATCCTGCTCCTGAATAAAACCGTACGGCTTGCCCCATGCTTCACAAAACCTAATCAACGAAGAATCAATTAAACGAAGAATATCCGAATCCCAAAATTTTGTACCATACTTGAGTGACGTCGGTGTTTTAATATCGTGCATCAACTCTTCAATAGATGGAGAGTCCTTGTCACATTTAAAATTGATGATCTGTAGGCCTGCGCCCACCTCACTTACCGACATCTCTCAACACCAGCATCTCAACATACTCTCGGATACTCAACCCATACCCCTCAGCCTGCGCCAACACCAACTTCTTGAAATCAGCAGACACCTTCAAAGACACAGAC
>Ga0102864_1000011_pt1 | contig 97121 bp, 83 predicted proteins | sample Colrivmet1449B02_FD_84976 | JGI IMG/M metagenome (GOLD analysis project Ga0102864, IMG submission 84976) | Estuarine microbial communities from the Columbia River estuary - metaG 1449B-02 | ecosystem: Environmental > Aquatic > Marine > Intertidal zone > Estuary | place: USA: Columbia River...
AAAGAATTTGAAATTAATATAAATGGTGTTGCAAGAATCAAAAAAATATTTTTCATACTCACTGATTTAAAATTAGAATATAACGAACCATTGTTTCTGCATCATCCTGTGAAATTGATGGATGAGGCGTCATTGGTACATTGCCCCAATTTCCCACCCCACCCTTAATAATTTTTTGTGCAAGTGCAGTAATTACATCATTGGGAGCATCCGCATATTTAACAGCAATTTCTTTATAGGATGGACCGATCAGTTTATCATCAATTTTATGGCAAGTCAGACAACCACTTTTTGCGACGAGACCAAGACCTTTCGTATAAACCGGGTCTGACTGTGGAAGCTTTTCGGAAACAATTTCTTTTTCAAGTGAGGAATTGACAGGTTCCTTTTTATCCGAATTATTTTGACAACTTACTAAGCCAAGTAATAAAAAAAAAGAGAAAAAATGTTTACAAAACATAAAGGGTACTATTTATGCGTTTTGAATATAAGATTTATTCTAAGCCTAACAATCGGCGATTTTCTTTATGATCAGTTTTGCTTGAAGCAAAATCATCAAATGCCTTTTCTGTGACGCGAATAATATGATCACGGATAAAGCCTGCGCCTTCACGGGCCCCTTGCTCAGGATGCTTAATACAACACTCCCACTCCATTACTGCCCAACCGGCGTAGTTATATTGTGCTAACTTACTGAAGATCGACTTGAAATCCACTTGGCCATCTCCTGGGGAACGGTAGCGTCCTGCACGGTTTGCCCAGGATTGATATCCACCGAAAGTGCCTTGCTTACCCGTTGAATTAAACTCTGCATCCTTTACATGAAAAGCTTTAATTCGTTCATGATAATGATCTATATAGGTTAGATAATCCAATTGTTGTAATACAAAGTGAGAGGGGTCATATAATAAACAAGCACGTGGATGATTATCGACTGCTTCTAAAAATAACTCATAAGTAATGCCATCAAAAATATCTTCACCTGGATGTACTTCGTAACAAACGTCTACACCACACGCATCAAAGTAATCCAAAATAGGACGCCAACGCCGAGCCAATTCTTTAAACCCCTCCTCAACTAAACCGGCGGGTCGCTGCGGCCATGGATGAAAGGTATGCCATAACAACGCCCCACTAAAAGTGGGATGTGCAGATAAACCAAGATGTTCAGAAGCTTTTGCACCATATTTAACCTGCTGTATAGCCCACTCCGTTCTTGCCGTTGCATTTCCTTTTACTTCTTTAGGCGCAAACCCATCAAACAAAGAATCATAAGCAGGATGTACAGCCACCAACTGCCCTTGTAAATGAGTGGATAGTTCAGATATTTTGAGACCGCATTCCTCAACAATTCCTTTAATTTCCTCTGCGTATGCTTTACTGGTTGCTGCCTTTTTTAAATCAATGCAGCGATGATCCCAGCTAGGTATCTGCACCGCCTCGTATCCAAGTGAATGCGCCCATTTACAAATTGATCTCAAATCATTGAACGGCGGCTCGTTTCCTAAAAATTGGGCTAAAAAAATGCCAGGCCCTTTCAATGTTGTCATAGCAAATGTTTTATTTGATAAAATCGATCCACTGACCGCTCGCACTAGATTTAATCACCGTTTCAATAAAAGCCATACCACGGATTCCTTCAAGGGTACTGGGATAATCAATCCATTCGGATTTTGGAGTCTCCCCCTGGTGTTTGGCTCTTATTGTAAATGAAAAGTTTCGGTACAAGTTCGCAAATGCTTCGAGATAACCCTCCGGATGACCAGCTGGAGTTCGTGTGTTATGTGAAGCATAACTACCTAAATAAGATGACCCTGTTCTCCAACATTCAGTTGGTTGATCAGGCCATAGTACATAAAGTGAATTATTATCCTGTTGACACCAATGCAATCCTCCCTTCTCCCCATAAATACGAATAGAGATATTATTTTCCGCACCGGATGCAACTTGCGTGGCTACCAACACTCCGCTTGCACCATTTTCAAACTCCAAAAATGCTGCTCCATCATCATCTAACTTTCTACCTTCAACCACTGTTCTAACAGAAGCATTTACCCGAACTACTGATAATCCGGTTACGTACTCTGCTAGATTAAAGGCGTGCGTTCCAATATCTCCCATTGCACCTGCCAATCCGCTTTTAAACGGATCTGTTCGCCATGCTGCTTGTTTATGGCTACTTCCCTCCAAGAAAGTAGACAACCATCCTTGGGGATACTCTACCTGCACTTTGCGTATAGAACCAAGCTTTCCCTGACTAATTAATTGACGAGCCTGCTTGACCATAGGATATCCCGTGTAAGTATGGCACAATAAAACTTCTCTACCCGATTTAATCTTTTTAGCATGTAGTTCCTTTGCCTGGGTCAAAGAAAAAGTAATTGGTTTTTCAATAATTACATGGAATCCCTTGTCCAACGCTTGAATAGCTGGATCAAAATGAACATGATTAGGGGTAACAATAGCTACTACATCCAATCGCTGCTTTTCAGGTAACAAAGCTTCCTTCGTTAGCATAGTATGATAATCAGGATAAATTCTGGAAGAATCAATATATAGCTGCTCCCCTGTTTCTCTACTTTTCTTTTCATCTGAACTAAAAGCTCCTGCAACCAATTCATACTGACCATCCATATAAAGAGCAATTCGGTGAATAGCCCCAATAAAAGCCCCAGTTCCACCACCAATCATCCCAACCCTAATTTTTCGATTCATAAGTTCAGTATTGAAAAACTAAAAATACTATATTTATTACCAATTGCTTGCCATGAAAACAACTATTAGAGTTCAACTCGCATTCATGATGTTCCTTAACTTTTTTGTCTGGGGCATTTGGTTTGTTACAATGGGGACGTACCTAAGTACTAAATTAGTTGCTGATGGTGTTCAAATAGGTCTAGCCTATGGAACTCAGTCGCTGGGTGCCATCATTGCTCCTTTTATCATCGGGTTAATTGCAGATAAGTATTTTGCTGCACAGCGAATTCTTGGCATTCTGCACTTAATTGGGGGCGCTTTGCTATTTAATTTATCTAGCCAAAGTTTGTTCAATGACTTTTATCCATACTTGCTAATCTACATGATTCTATATATGCCCACGCTTGCCCTGGTTAATGCAATCTCGTTTAAACAGATGACTAATCCTGAAAAAGAATTCTCATTCATACGGGTATGGGGAACCATAGGATGGATTGCTTCCGGATTGCTAATCGGATGGCTAGCACTAGAAAAAGATGGCTCATTAGACCAGACGTTTAAAATCGCCTCCCTCGTTTCGCTAATATTAGGCGTTTATAGTTTTATGCTCCCCAACACCCCTCCACCAAAAGCAGGTACAAAAACTTCATTGGCTGAAATTGTTGGAGCAGATGCGATAGGCTTATTAAAAGATAAAAACTTTCTTATTTTCTTTTTAGCCTCCTTTTTGATTTGCATTCCCCTTGCGTTTTATTACCAGGAAACAAACCTTTTTTTAAATGAGGTGGGTGTCAGCAATGCTGCCACAAAAATGACAATGGGGCAAATGAGTGAAACCCTGTTTCTATTTCTAATGCCCTTCTTCTTTACACGTTTGGGTGTTAAAAAGATGTTGTTGATTGGAATGGCTGCTTGGATAATTCGATATATCTGCTTTAGCTATGGAGACGCGGGGAGCAATGTAGGTTTACTCTATGCAGGTATTATCTTACATGGCATCTGTTATGATTTCTTTTTTGTGACCGGACAAATTTATACCGATCAACGTGCTGGAGAAAAAATCAGATCATCTGCGCAAGGCATGATCACGCTGGCCACCTATGGTGCTGGCATGCTAGTAGGTTTCTGGTTAGCCGGTATGATTGCGGATCTATACAAAACAGGAACTGGTCATGACTGGGCCACTATTTGGCTTATTCCTGCTGCTGTAGCTACAGGCATTTTAGTGCTATTTGCTCTTCTTTTTAAAGACCCTTCAAAAAAATAGTACATGGATTATCATCCAAAAAGTAGAAGAGAGCTACTAAAAAACATTGGAAGAGTGGCATTAGCAAGCGGCCTTCCTACTGCCTCAATTTTAGCCAATAACGCTCCATCAACTATAGAAATTGGTAATAAAATCAACCACTCAGTTTGCAGCTGGACATACAGTTTTCTAACATTAAATGAGCTCTGCTCCGTTTCTAAAAATTTAGGAATTCGTGCAATAGATTTAGTGGCGCCTAAAGACTTTTATATATTACAGGAACATAACATTGAGTGTTCCATGTGTTATATAGCTGGGAAAGTCAGCTTGACACAGGGATGGAACGACCCGCTGCAGCATGAATGGCTCATTAAAGATTATAAAGAAGCGATTCCTATTATTGCCAATGCTGGATATAAAAATCTAATCTGCTTTAGCGGAAATAGAAATGGAATGAGTGAAGAGGCAGGATTACGTAACTGCGTAGAAGGTCTGCAACAAATTATTCCCTTAGCAGAAAAATATGGTGTGATTATCCAAATGGAATTATTCAATAGTAAGGTTGACCATAAAGATTATATGGCCGATCGGTCTGCCTGGGGAATTGAACTTTGTAAACGGTTGGGGTCTCCAAATTTCAAGCTGCTTTTTGATATTTATCATATGCAGATTAGCGAAGGAGATATTATTCGTTCGATTCAAGAAAACCATGCATATTTTGGCCACTATCACACTGCAGGAGTACCCGGTAGACATGAAATTGATGAATCTCAAGAGCTATTTTACCCTGCAATTATGCAAGCAATTGCCACCACCGGTTACACCGGATATGTTGCCCAAGAATTTATTCCTACAGGAAAGACAAATAATGAAAAAATAAATGCCTTAAAAAAGGCAATAAATATTTGTGATATCTAAAACTAACAACTATGTCAACGATGCAATATGATGCCATTGTAGTAGGCTCAGGCATAAGCGGTGGATGGGCTGCCAAAGAATTAACTGAAAAGGGTTTAAATGTTTTATTATTAGAAAGGGGGCGAGACATAGAACATATCAAGGATTATGTAAATGCAACAAAAGAATCGTGGGAGTTCCCTCACAGAGGAATCATGCCCACTCAACAAATGTTAGAAGACTACCCTGTTCTACGACGTGATTATCCGTTGAACGAAACAGTATTAGATTTATGGGTTAAGGACAAAGAATGCCCCTACACAGAAACTAAACCTTTTTCGTGGTTTAGGGGATATCATGTAGGTGGACGATCACTCATGTGGGGACGTCAGAGTTATCGTTTTAACAAATGGGATTTTGAGGCAAACCTAAAAGATGGTCACGGAGTGGATTGGCCCATTCGCTATGAAGATTTAGCACCCTGGTATAGTCATGTTGAAAAATTTGCAGGTATTCAAGGGAGCAAAGAGGGACTAGAAGTTTTACCGGATGGAGAGTTCATGCCGGCAATGGAATTAAACTGCGTTGAGAAAGATGTGGCGGAAAAAATTAAAAAGCACTACAATGGAAACAGACACCTAATCATAGGAAGAAGTGCAAACATCACCGTTCCACATGAGGGCAGAACAAATTGTCAGTATCGAAACAGATGTTGGAGAGGATGTCCATTTGGCGGATACTTTAGTACACAATCATCAACGTTACCTGCTGCCATGAAAACAGGTAAACTAACCTTGCGTCCTTTTTCCATTGTAACACAGGTATTATTTGACAAGGATAGAAAAAAAGCAAGCGGAGTAGAAATACTCGATGCGACAGATAATAAAACCTATCAGTACAAATCAAAGATTGTTTTCCTCTGTGCCTCCTCATTTAATTCTACCTGGGTATTAATGAATAGTGCTACAGATATTTGGTCTGAAGGTTTAGGCAGTAGCAGTGGAGAACTAGGACATAATGTTATGGATCACCATTTCAGATGTGGTGCGAGTGGAACAGTTGAAGGATATAGTGACCGCTATACCTATGGAAGAAGACCAACAGGAATTTATGTTCCAAGATTTCGGAATATTTATGATGACAAGAGATCGTATGTAAGGGGATTTGGCTACCAAGGTGGGGCTGGAAGAGGAAGAGGAGTTCAGGTTGCTGAGTTCACCATTGGGGCGGAATTAAAAGAAGCACTGAGCGTACCAAGTGATAATTGGCATATGGGCGTAATGGGATTTGGCGAAATGCTACCCTATCATGAAAATAAAATTACTTTAAATAAAAATGTAAAAGATAAATGGGGTTTACCTGTTCTGGATATGGACGTTGAGATCAAAGAAAATGAAAAGAAGATGAGAGAGGACATGATGAATGATGCCAAAGAAATGCTAGAGGCTACGGGCGTAAAGAATGCACACACGTATGACTATGGATATGAAGTAGGTATGGGCATCCATGAAATGGGTACTGCTCGTATGGGCCGTGATCCAAAAACATCAGTACTAAATGGAAATAACCAGGTATGGGATTGTCAGAATGTATTTGTAACAGACGGGGCTTGTATGACTAGTGCCTCTTGCGTTAATCCTTCTCTAACTTATATGGCAATGACGGCGCGCGCTGCAAATTTTGCAGTGGAAGAACTCAAAAAAGGAAACTTATAAAAATCCAACCATGGAAAGAAGAGAACTACTTAAAACAATTGCCCTGCTAACAGGTACCGCTGTTGTAGGAGGAGAAATTTTCTTAACGGGATGTAAAAATCCGGTTACCTCTAAGAGCGCATTCACGCCAGCCATGATTTCATTGTTGGATGAAATAGCAGAAACAATCATTCCTACTACTGATACACCAGGAGCTAAGGCGGCTAAAACGGGCGCCTTTATGCAAATCATGATTGAAGATTGCTACACAAAAAAAGAGCAGGATGCTTTCATAAAAGGTATTGAAGAACTAGAGAAAAAATGTAATACTGAGAATGGGATCACTTTTACAAAATTGACTCCTGAAAAACGCTTAGCCTTTTTGCAACAACTAGAAAGTGAAGCAAAGGAATACAATGAAACCATAAAGAAGAAAAAAGAAGAGGATGAAAAATTAAAAAAGGATAATCCCCCACCCCATTATTATTCAATGATGAAACAGTTGACACTTTGGGGATTCTTTTCTTCAGAAACAGGAATGACAGAATCACTTCGACACGTACCTGTACCAGGTAGATTTGACGGTAATGCCCCTTACATAAAAGGTGAAAAGGCTTGGGCTGAATAAAATATTTTTACGATGCAAAAAAGAAGGGACTTTATTAAAGCTGCGGGTTTCTTTGGTGGTTGTGTTGCATTAAATCCGGTAAATGCGTTTGGCTTAAATAATCAACACCTCGTAACCAAACCATTCGGGATTCAACTATACACCCTACGTGATATCATTATCGGAAAAGAAGAAGAGACCATTAAAAGCTTAGCAAGCTTTGGTTACACACAGCTGGAAAGTTATGAAGGACCAAAGGGAGTTTACTGGGGCATGAGTCCATCTACATTCAAAAATTTTACAGAAGACTTAGGCATTAAAATGATTTCCACGCACTGCGATGTCTATGCTGATTTTGAAAAAAAGGTGGAAGAGGCCGCCTCTATTGGCCTCAAGTATCTTATTTGTCCATGGGTGGGTCCGCAAAAATCAATTGACGATTTCAAGAAAATTGCAGCGCAATTCAATGAAAAAGGAGACCTCTGTAAAAAATATGGTATACGCTTCGCCTACCATAATCATGATTATTCATTCAAATCAATGAATGGTATTTATCCGCAAGATATATTAATGAAAGAGACAGATTCTAACTTGGTTGATTTTGAAATGGATATGTATTGGGTTGTTACTGCTGGGGAAGATCCTATGGCCTGGCTAAAGAGATATCCGAATCGTTTTCATTTGGCCCATATTAAAGACAGAAGTCGAACCCCTATCAATCAAGGACAATACGAATCAGTTGATCTAGGTACGGGTAGCATCAACTATCCGGCCTTGCTAAAAAATGCAAAGCAGTGGGGACTAAATTATCTATTCATGGAACAAGAGTTTTATCCTAATGGATCACCATTACTTGCAGCAGAAACTGGAGCTGGATACCTAAAGAAAATTAAATTTTAGTAATTAAGATCCTCTTTTAATAAGCGACAGGTTCTCCTTTAATTTTTTTATGGACTCTACTGAAATAGAGGGGTTTTGATAGCTTTCTTTAAAGGAGGGATGTCTAAACTCCATTAATGAGGAGCTTACATCCCGAAGAGAAGTATGAAATTCTTTGCAGCCTGTTTTTGTCGCCAACTCTTCGATATTGTCAACGCGAACGCCACTACCCGGCATAACGATGATCCTTTCAGCTGCTATTTGCTGTAGTTGTGCAATTAAATCAATGCCCTCGGGTGCGGTAGCTTTTTGACCTGAGGTTAATATTCTTTCACAACCTAATTGTATCAGTTCTTCCAACGCCTGAAAAGGATCCAGACATCGATCGAAGGCACGGTGAAAAGTAACACCCATCGGATAGGCCAAGTCAATTAAAATAGACGTTCTCTTCAAATCAATTTTGCCAGAAGTAAGCAACAGACCAATCACAACTCCATCCATGCCAATCTGCTTGCAATAAGCAATATCCTTTTTCATCAACGCAAACTCGATAGCGGAATATAAAAAATCGCCAGCCCGAGGACGAATAATGGGATAGATAGGCAATGAAAATTTTTCTCTGCAAACCTGTAAAATACCAGGACTGGTAGTAATACCTCCCTCAGATAAGGCGGCGCAAAGTTCTACACGATCCGCTCCTCCCTCTACTGCCAACCGAGTGGTTTCAAAATCTGTAGTAGCAATTTCTAACAGCATCAATTGACTATTTAAACCAGCTATTTGCCCACTTTAGCTCTTCGGTATTTTCGCTCCGCAATGCATAGCTAAAACCTGGATGAATTGAAAAAGCACCAATTTCTCCTAAGTGGCTTATTGCTAAAAATGCGACTTGAATATCCTTTACTTTTTCTTTTTTAATGGCAACAATTCGCTCTATCATTTTTTTACATGCCTCCTCCGGAGATAAGCCACCCCGCATAAGGCCAACCACCGATGATGCCCCTGCCACACGAATTACATCCTCCCCCTGTCCTGTTGCTACGCAAGCCCCAACTTCATTATCAACAAATAATCCTGCTCCAATAATTGGGGAATCACCCACACGCCCTCGCATTTTAAAGCCTGCACCAGAAGTAGTGCAACTACCACTTAAATTGCCCGACTTGTCGAGTGCAAGCATCCCAATGGTATCATGATTCCACTCCCCATTTTCCAAACGAGAGGGGGCAAATGGACCATGATTCTTTTTGTTTTCGATATTAATTGAAGGTGATTTGTATCTTGATTTTTGCAACCAACTTTTATAGGCTGCATCTGCCGCCGGAGATAACGTAGATGGCTCTAATGGAAATCCCTCCAAAAGAGCAAACTGTTGAGCACCTTCACCCACCAGAAAAACGTGTGGAGTTTTTTCCATCACACGTCTGGCTACCGAAATAGGATGTTTGATTCTTTCTAAAAAAGCAACAGCCCCACAGTTGTGATTTTCATCCATTATACATGCATCCAGTGTTACATAACCATCCCGGTCTGGATTGGCTCCTAATCCAACACAACAATTTTGGGAGGCTTCCGTTTCTTTTACTCCTTCTTCAACTGCGTCTACTGCCCTTCCCCCATTTTGTAAAATAGACCATGCTTTTTTATTCGCTAAAAGTCCTGCATCCCACGTAGAGATTACCAGTGGCATATTGAGGGGTACTACTCTTTTAGGCTGCGCAGCTGTTTTTGTAGGATGAATTGCAGCGCCCGCAGATAAAAATGTAAGTGATTGTAAAAAGTTTCTCCGGTTAAACATGTGAGGAAGTTAGGCATATTTATTGTAATGTTTAAACAACGAAAAGTAACTTTACAAAATGGATAAAGTAAGATCAATTGAGCGGGTAATTGCACCACCTCCCCCACATATGGTTGGAGATGGATTTAGAGTCCATAATTTCTTTCCCTCTGGTGGAATTCAAAGTAAGCAACGAATGAGTCCCTTTTTCATGCTGGACTATGCATCTAAATTTGAATTTTCTCCATCGAAAACGCCTCGAGGTGTAGATGTGCATCCTCATCGCGGGTTCGAAACAGTAACTATTGCGTATCATGGTAAAATTGCGCACCATGATAGTGCCGGCAACAAAGGAGTAATTGAAGAAGGAGATGTTCAGTGGATGACCGCCGCATCAGGCGTATTACATAAGGAATATCATGAAGCCGACTTTTCAAAAAAAGGAGGCCCCTTTCAAATGGTGCAGTTATGGGTCAATTTACCTGCAGCATACAAAATGACAACGCCTCGTTATCAGGAGTTAAAAAAAGAGGGCATGGGAGACTTTAAATTTGACGGAGGGGAATTAGAAATAATTGCAGGAGAATTCAACAATGTAAAAGGGCCAGCAAAAACGTTTACACCAGTTCATCTTTCAAATTTGCATCTAAAAAAAGATGGCTCATTGACGCTCCATTTTCCATCCTATTACAACACTGGACTTTTAATAGTTAAAGGGAATGCACAGATTAATGGCCAAATGGCCTCTTCCAATCATTTTGTTCTGCTAGCAAATGATGGAGAAAACATCAATATTAGTGCCTCTGAAGAATCCACCATTCTGATACTTGCAGGAGAACCCATCCAAGAACCCCTTGTGGCATATGGGCCTTTTTTAATGAACACATGGGAAGAAATAGAGCAGGCCATTTCAGATTTCAACCTAGGAAAATTTGGCGTATTAGACTAATCGGTATTTTAGATATCTAAATCATTCCCATGCGCTTTTTTGTTTTTCTGTTATTGATTCCATTTTCAGGCTGGGCACAATCCTTTATTATCCCCCAACCTGCGAACATAGAATGGAAAAATGGAAAATATAACCTTCCTAAAAATTGTTATTATTTCACCACTTCAAAAAATCCAGCACTTTTAAGAACGATTGATTTGGTGAGCAATGAATTTGCCACGCAATTCAATATCCAGCTAAAGCCAACCAATCAGTCTGCAACTGCACAATTTCATATTTCAGAAAAATCTGGTAAAGCGGTAGGCGCACACGCCTACGACTTGCTAATTGCAGATAATGGTATAAACATTACTGCGCAAAATGCTGAATCATTTTTTCATGCAAGCAGAACCTTACTTCAATTACTCACTCCACAACCTGGCAATGAAATAAAATTACCGTTGGTTCATATTGAAGATCATCCCCGTTTTGCATACCGAGGAATGCATCTTGATGTAGGTCGTCATTTTTTTCCTGTTTCTTTCATAAAAAAATACATAGACTGGTTATCCTATCACAAGTTGAACATCTTTCATTGGCATTTAACTGAAGATCAAGGTTGGCGTATAGAGATTAAAAAATATCCGGCATTGACCCAAATTGGTGCTTGGAGAAATGGTACGATCATTGGAAGATATCCTGGCAAGGGCAATGATAATATTCCCTATGGTGGTTTTTACACACAGCAAGAAATAACGGAAGTGATTGCTTATGCGAAAGAACGATTCATTGAGGTTATTCCTGAAATTGAAATGCCTGGGCATAGCAGTGCCGCGATAGCTGCCTACCCGTTTTTAAGTTGCTTTCCAGATAAACCTACTGTCATTCCTTCTTCGATGATTTCAATTAAATCCATCGAAGAACAAAAAAAGGGGAAAGTAAAACTGGTACAGGAAACGTGGGGTGTTTTTGATGATGTGTTTTGTGCGGGCAAAGAATCAACATTTGAGTTTTTGCAGGATATCATTGACGAAGTGATACCACTATTCCCCTCCCCTTACTTTCATATTGGTGGAGACGAGTGCCCAAAAACACATTGGAAACAGTGTCCCCTATGCCAAAAAAAAATCAAGGAATTAGGTCTTAAGGATGAACACGAATTACAAAGCTATTTTATACAACGAATTGAAAAGTATTTAAACAAGAAGGGAAAAAAATTAATTGGCTGGGATGAAATTTTAGAAGGAGGACTTGCACCCAATGCCACAGTAATGAGCTGGAGAGGAGAAGCAGGTGGAATTGAGGCGGCTAAACAAAATCATCCTGTGATAATGACACCGGGCAACCCCCTTTATTTTGATCACACACAACGTCTGGTAGAAGATTCAGTAACCATTGGCGGTTTTAACCCCCTTGAAAAGGTATACGCCTACAATCCTGTTCCTAGCGAAATTCCTTTGGAAAAAGCAGAGATGGTATTAGGAGCACAGGCAAATGTGTGGACGGAGTATATGAAAAATGGGAAAAAGGTAGAGTACATGATATTTCCACGAATTGCCGCACTAAGTGAAGTATTGTGGACTTCCCTAGATAAAAAAGACTGGTCTTTATTTGAAACCAAAATAGAGCCCCTAATGAATCGGTATGAAAGCTGGGGGGTAACCGTGAATCCTGGTTATTTTGATATTGGAAGCAACGTATCATCTACTAGCAATAAACAAGGCATTACACTCTCCTTAAGCTGCAATGCAAAAAGCGGACAAATAAACTGGGACTCTCCTTTAACTGGACCATACCAAGGACCGTTAACAATTCAAGGAAGTAACCTGTATGCCGCAAAATTTATCGGCAACGATCAAAAAGTAAAAAGCACCTTTTCAGAGATAGTAGAAATAAACAAAGCCACCGGAAAAGATATAACACTTCTTCAAAAACCTTCTCGTAACTACCCTGGTGATGGCGCTTTCACGCTTGTAAATGGAATTAGAAATTCCACAGAAAAAAACATACATTTTAAAAAATATCTCGGTTATAGTGGAGAAAATTTGGAGGCGACCATTGATTTGGGCGTTGAAACTTCTGTGAAAAATGTAAAAATTTGGTTTTTACATCAACCTGTAAGTTGGATTCACCAGCCTTCGTCCATCGAAATATCGGCTTCGGGCGATGGCGTAAGTTTTAAAAAAATTGGAACTTCTGAGAAGTTAAATTTTGAAAAAGGGAATAGCCAAATTGGTTATATTGAATTGAAATTCAACACGAAAAAAAGGTATATTAAAGTTTTAGTCAATAATAGAGGTCTTATCCCTGTTGGTGAACCTGGTGCAGGAAACAAATCTTGGCTCTTTGTGGACGAGATCCAGATTGATTAATTCTTTTATTAAACACTTAGCACTTAATAAATTATTTTTGTAAGTAAACTGGTTACATGCCTACACCTTCCCACCCCTCTAATCTTGCTGATAGCTTTGAGAAAATAACTGTTCGAATTGAAGAAAATGCACTGCTTGGTTCTAAATGGGTTGCCCGCCAAATTTCACAGCTCATCCTATCCAAACAAAAGAAGAAGCAAAAAGTAGTTCTCGGGCTTGCAACGGGTTCAACTCCCCAATCACTCTATGCCGAATTGATTCGTCTACACAAAGAGGAGGGGCTAAGTTTTAAAAACGTTATCACTTTTAATCTTGATGAATATTACCCTATTGAAAAAGAGGCCTTGCAGAGTTATTATCGCTTTATGCAGCGTCATCTTTTTGATCATATTGATATAAATCCTCGAAATATTCATATTCCCAATGGAGAAACAGAAAAAGAAAAAATAAAAGATCACTGTACCGCCTACGAAAAGAAAATTGAAGAATGCGGCGGAATCGATTTGCAAATATTAGGAATTGGGAACAATGGCCATATTGGTTTTAATGAACCGGGTTCGGCTATTCATTCAAGAACTCGATTAATCACCTTAGATAATTCAACGAGGCTTGCCAACTCCTACGAATTTGCAAATATTGCAGAAGTACCTCGCCTTGCTTTGACAATGGGCATCAGCACTATTTTAAAGTCAAAGAGAATACTACTCATGGCATGGGGAAGTGGCAAGGCTTCAGTTATTAAACAGGCGGTGGAAGATGAAATGACTGAAAGTGTGCCCGCCTCCCTATTACAGCAACACGAAGATGTTCAATTTGTACTAGATCAAGATGCCGCAAGCGAACTTACACGTTTTAAATCGCCTTGGCTCACTGGCGAATGCGAATGGACTCCAAAGCTGATTAAAAAAGCGGTAGTAAATATGGCTTTGAAACTTAAAAAGCCTGTCTTAAGTCTTACCAATAGCGATTACAACGAATATGGCTTGGGCGATTTATTAGTTGAAAAAGGGGATGCTTATGAAATAAACTTGCAGGTTTATTATATGCTCCGAGATACCCTCACGGGATGGCCTGCAGGTAAACCCAATGTACAAATCCCTGCGCATCCTGAACGTTCCCTCCCTTGGCCTAAGCGAATCATTATTTTCTCCCCTCATCCAGATGACGATATTATAAGTATGGGAGGCACCTTTCAACGACTTCATGATCAGGGCAATGATGTTCATGTGGCCTACCAAACAAGTGGCAATATTGCTGTAACGGATGAATTTGTTTCAAGATACCTTGACTTTGCAATTGGATTTGAATCTGTAATCGGTAATCCGTCAAAAAAAGCAACGGAATTTGTTTATGAAGCTCGTAGATTTTTATCCAGAAAAAAATCAAATCAAACAGACAATCCAGCCATTCGAAAAATCAAGGCCTTAATTAGACAAGGCGAAGCAAAAGCAACCTGCCGATACGTTGGAATTAAAGAAAAAAATGTTCATTTTCAGGAGTTACCTTTTTACGAGACTGGTACAATTCAAAAAAAACCAGCAAGCGAAAAAGATATTAAAATCACGATGGAACTACTTCGATCAATAAAACCTCACCAAGTTTATTGTGCTGGTGATTTTGCTGATCCACATGGAACGCATAAGGTTTGTTTTACTATCGCATTAGAGGCATTAAAGAGGTTAAAAGCAAACGGCGAGACATGGGTAAATGACTGCTGGTTGTGGATCTATAAAGGGGCATGGCAAGAATGGAATATAGAAGATATTGAAATGGCAATTCCTATGAGTCCCGATCAGGTACTTAAAAAAAGACATGGGATTTTTATTCATCAGTCTCAAAAAGATATGGTTCCTTTCCAAGGTGCCGACTCTAGAGAATTCTGGCAACGCGCTGAAGAGAGAAATGCACATACGGCATCCTTGTATGCCGATTTAGGGCTAACTCATTACGCAGCCGTAGAAGCTTTTGTACGTTATCCTTATTGACTTTTTGTCTTATATTTGCCCCCCTCTGGGGAGTAATTTTCTTATTGTAGGCCCCGTAGCTCAACTGAATAGAGCATTTGACTACGGATCAAAAGGTTTCAGGTTTGAATCCTGACGGGGTCACAAAGCCCTTAACACGAAGTGTTGAGGGCTTTTTTATTTGTGAGCGTTGAAAGCTTGCTTTCAAAAGCGAACAAATAAAAAAGACCGCACACGCCGAAGGCGTGGTTAAGGCTTTGAGTACGACCAATGCGAAATGGATCACTGAACGTAATCCAGTAATAAAAAGCCCCCTATTTCAGGGGGCTTTTTGAACTATTTAGAAAGCTTAACGTAAGCACGTAAAGAATAGGCATTTGGCTTGTAGGAAGTGCCATCTGGCAAGTTATCAGCATATAACTTGTCAAGTGTGCTACCGATACTGCTTTGATATTCGAAAGCCATCGAAAAGCGTTTTGTGAAAGCACAAATAATCCCCCCAGCAGCAGATACATTCAGCTTCTGAAACTTTTCTGTCATTAATACTTTGGTATCTGCATCTGGCTTCCAAGTAGCATTAAGCAAGTACGAGAATTGCGGTCCCGCATATAAGCTAAAAGGAGACTCCTTGAAAGAGATTTTTGCCTGTACCGGTACAGTAAAATAGTTGAATTCGTCCTGTTGAGACTTATCATTCACTGAATACTGCTGCCCTAAGCCATTATAGAAAAGACCAGTGCGAACAGCCAAATTGCCTTTCACAATTTTATCAGCAAAAAAACCAAATGAAAAACGAGAGGTTGACTGACTAGTCTTGTCATAATATCCCGCCACTTCCGCTTTGGCTAAATTTACACCGCCGCCAAGATATAAGTTAATGTTGCAAGACTTCTTTTGGGCCCAGGTAGTACTAGTAGGCAACACGGCAAGAGTGAGTAGCAATGTAGTTAGCAATAAAAGGTTTTTCATAACAGTTTAATTTAGTTTTAAGTTTTATGCTGAGCAATTTATAACTAATTATAGAACTCGCAAAAAATCACTGCTCCCCTATCTATAATCATTGGCAGTGTAATTTATGGCAGGCACATTTGAAAAAATGGGGGAACTAAATAATAAAGTAGCAATTATAACAGGAGCCGCTTCGGGCATAGGTAAAGCTATAGCATATGCATTTTTACAGGAAGGCAGCAAAGTAATTGTTGCAGATCAGTCAAAAGAAAGACTAACCAAAATGGCAAAAACAGAATTGGCTTCTTTTGGTGGAAGTGCTATGACTTGTGTAACTGATATAACAAAGGAGGACGAGGTGGAACATATGATTTCTCAGGCATTGAATGAATTCGGCAGAATCGATATATTGGTAAACAATGCTGGCATAATGGATCACTTTGAACCTGTAGCAGAACTAAGCAACCTTAGGTGGGAACAAGTTATTAAAGTTAACCTAGAGGGTCCTATGAAAGCAATGAGAAGTGCCTGTAGGATTTTTCTACAACAAAAATCAGGAACTATCGTAAATATTGCGTCCGTTGGGGGGTTATTCGGAACAAGAGCAGGGGCTGCTTACACAGCAAGTAAACATGGGCTGATTGGTCTCACCAAAAACACAGGGTACTATTACGCCAAAGATGGAATTCGGTGTAACGCTATTGCACCAGGTGCAGTTCATACGAATATCCTGGAGGACTTTGACATGGAAAGATTACCTGAAAAAACAAAGGAGAGGATCATGGGTGGAACACAAACAAATCCACGATTTGGCGCCCCTGAAGAAATTGCAGCGGTAGCAGTATTCTTAGCCTCTGATAAAAGCAGCTTTGTAAATGGAAGTATTGTAACGGTTGATGGAGGCTGGACCGCTTATTGAGAGGGCAAACTAGTATCTGAAAGCTGAATTAGTAAATCAGAAGAAAGCCATTTTTCTACTATATAATACTCCCGAGTGCGCGCGTCAAAACTAGACTTCACAGACGTGATTAAACGTTCTCTGGAACCTGTAATAATAATCCACTTTTCGTTAATTGAGTTTATTAACTCACTCCGAACTCTTCTTCGAATGGGCTCACTCTTTTGAGCAACCCCAGCCAATTTATTAACCTCTTCAATGGTAGTTTTTTTACCTTTAACAGATCTGTCTATCAGATGCCGAATCAGCACCATCTCTGTTTCATTCAACATTTTAATACGCTCAGAAGTAGAAACAGAAGAAGCAGTAATTGGCTTCATTAAAATTTCTCTTTTCAAAAGATTACGACGAATCAGCAAATAGGTAAATCCTACTACCAAAAGCAAAATAAGTATTAAAAAAAACCAATAAAATGGGCTTTCTGAAAATACATTATCGCGCAAAACAGCATTTTCAATATATAATTTCTCCCCAGTATATTCAAAACTTGACAATTGAAGTGAAATACTATCAATTGTATTTAATGAGGGGCTACCAAAATAAACAAAGTCATTTGCATAAAAGAAAACATCAGGCACAAGATTTTTAAAAAACTTTCGAAACTGAGGCAATGCCCCCTTTTTACAATATAGGAGTTTGTTATTTTTAAAATCAGCAATATAAACTGATTCAGGAGATTCGATAACTAATAAACCCCAAGGTAATTCAATGGTGTAATGCCATCCGTATTTAACTAACTTTCCTAGCGTGGTCCAGTGCTTTTTTGGGATATCGAGCACACTAACAACCGCACTGTATTCTGATTTCTTTGCAACAACTGTATCGATCAACCCCTCATTAATGATATGCTGTGCTCCCATGAAAAAAAGTTTAGAGGCCGGGTCAACCCAAAAAAAAGAAGGAGCATAAGAGGTATTAAAATCCTTTAAATCAGGTATAGCACTCGTCGTTATTTTCCAATTTACCCCCGAGGACCCTTGACAAAAAGTCGATGAGCGCTCTTCAAGTAGTGGAATGATATCCCATTCTCTTGAGTAAGGATTATACTGCTTTAGTGAACCATTGGTTTTCCAAAATCCATACCCGCCAAATGAATAAATAACGGAATCGAATGAAAAATTTGCGGCACAAAAATTATTCCCGGCATATAATGTAGAATCAATTCTTTTCACATCAAATAAGCCTCTTGAAATGGGATAAAGCTCATACAATAATCCAGTTCCTGCTACGCCTAGTAATATTTGACGATCTGTCTTTATTAAATATTGTTTGTTATAAGGATACCTTTTATCAGTTCTCTCTGGAAACAAATTCGTTAAGGAGGGCGTATAGATTGAAACTACAGATTGATCTGTATCAAAAAGTCGTTGCAAAAGATCGGAGCGCAGGGGCTGTGCATGAAGAAATAATTGCAAAAAATAAAACAAAAAACAGAAGCTTATTCGCAGGTACATGGCATGAATTTACAAGAAATCAACAGATGCTAGTCAAATTTGAATAAATTCATGAAAAGAGATCTATGGCAATCAACTTAGCTAAATTCAGAAGAACTTGGATTTGCTCAGCGAATTTGAGTTCCCTCCACCCCTGCTTTTACCATTCGGTGATAGGCCCCAGGAAGTACTCGCTTAAAGCGGTCATAGGTAGCTTGGGCGATATTATTTCGATCAAATGGCACAAACTGTACATATTTAGTGCCAGAACCAAGACTCCTACCGTATTTATATTCATAAGTAAACCAACCATCAGGCTGTAGCTTGATTTCATTTAATTCCAAATTGGGAACAGCTATATAAAAAGCATCTTGCTGAGTTAACATTGATCCGGTAGAAACACTTGTCGGTTTAGGCAAATTTCGCAAAGCTAAATAAGCTTCTTTTGCCGTTTCTATAGCAGGATCAATTAGTTCAACTTTAGAAGCAAGCACCCCTCTATAACGATAACCACTGACATCTTTAAAATCATATAATTCTTTCAAAACAGAAGAAATAGTATCTATCAAAAAAGGATAATGCGTACAGCCTAAAATCAATGTATTTAAAGGCAATCGGTAATGCTCTTTTTTCATTTTCTCTAATAAAGAAACCAAATGGTAGCGCACATAATTTACCGGATCATTTAATTGCATCTCAGTACACTTACCTTTATCATCAAACTCACAAAGCAAACTATTACCAGTAGAAACAAACCCATAAACAGAAGTCAGGGTTGGATCAATCGGGTATTTGGCGTTTGTCAAAGAGGGTCCCTTATACTCCGATCGGGGTTTAGATACCTGATCAGCCAGAAAACTCCAATCCCTATCAATACTTTCAGCTAATCCATAACCTCCCTGGCTCACAATTGACAACTGACCCATATCCAAGGAGGCTCCAAGCTGTTCCAAAGCTTTTGGGTAACCATTAGAGGCGACGGTACCTACAGTAGCAAAAACACCAATCGTCCCTTTTTGTTTTTGCTGAAAGCGCAAAGCAGCTTTACATCCGGCATCGATAACTCCCACCACAGGTATGGACGGCCCCATTAAATTTTTTATATCATTGAGCGCATAAGCAGTTGCCGTGTTACAAGCAACCACTAACATCTTAGCAGTTGTTTTATGATAAGTAATGTATTTCTCTTCTACTCGCTTTTGATATGTAGAGTCTTTTGCTAAAAAAGTCATGCATCGCAAGATCTGTTCCTTCAAAAAATCAGTTTTTCCGGCTGCGGCATAATTACCATAGGGCATATTAGCTTGATCAGCTAGGTAGTTAAAAAATTCACCAGTAAAATCAGGTATTCCATCAGCACCTGGCTTGCCGGTTTTGTTATTAAAAGCATCGAGAGTTAATATGGCCTCTAATACCGTTAAACCGCCTGTTCCAGAGTCAAATACTCCAATAGGCTGACGTTGACTATTTGCAACTAGCAATTGAAATGCAAAAAGTACGAAAAGTGAAGACTTGGCTAGCATTTTTATCATACTGGAAAGTTAGGGGATATTTGATATTTTTAACAAATGAGGATTTGTTTATGGGCCATCGGCAAATGCCATGAGGCGTATGTAAAAGCCGGCACAGAAGCGTTTACAAAAAGACTGAGTCACTATTTTAAAACAGAATGGACACTCCTTCCTGCTCCCAAACATACGGGGATGCTAAGTGAATTAGACATACGAAAAAAAGAAGCTGATCTACTGCTTGAATGGCTCAACCCCGATGACTATCTCGTTTTATTGGATGAAAAAGGAAAAGAACTCTCGTCACCCGAGGTAGCAAAATTTTTGCAACAACGTGCAAACGAAGGAAACAAAAATGTCGTATTCTTCATTGGCGGAGCATTTGGCGTAGATGCTCGTATTTTAAAAAGAGCAAATTTCACCTGGAGTCTATCTAAACTAGTTTTCCCCCACCAGCTGGTACGTCTCATTTTGACAGAACAGCTTTACAGAGCGGCAACTATTTTGAGAAACGAAAAATATCATCATAACTAATGTTGAGTAGCACACAAATAATAATTTTCACTACGGTTATCATCAGTATTGCCGCATTTTCAAGTAATTCAATCAAAGAACAATTCCTATTCAAACCGGTTCAAATACATAAAAGAAATGAATGGTATCGTTTTTTTACTAGTGGATTGATTCATGCAGACTGGGAGCATTTATTGTTCAATATGCTCACCCTTTATCTATTTGGGGAGGGACTAGAAGCGCAATTCAATAGCAGTAATTTATTTGGAGAAAAAGGAACACTACTCTACTCAACTTTATATATTTCCGCATTTCCTTTCTCCATGATTACTTCGTATTGGAGACACAAGCAAAACGCACGATATGCAAGTTTGGGTGCATCAGGAGCAGTGAGCGCTATTTTATTTGCCGCGATACTTTTAAATCCAACAATGAAAATTGGTTTTTTTATTTTACCTCCCATAATTCCAGGTTTTGTTATGGGACCTGCTTACCTACTACTATCCTCGTATTTGAATAAGAGAGGCAAAGACAACATTAACCACGCTGCGCATATCGCAGGCGCTTTATATGGAGTCATTTTTACAATTATCGCGGCATTTTATCTCAAAAGCCAGGCTTCGGTTTTGGAAAATTTCGTATTAAAAGTTAGCGCTTATCTACAGTAAGTCTGAATCCAATTTTATTTGAATGACATGATTGGTTTGGTTGGTAATCTTAAACCGGTCATCCAACCGGATTCCAACAACCCAGCAAATTTTGTCTCCTGTAGTCAAGACCCATACCTTTTCCTTTTCAGAAACAGAAAGTTTTAAGTCAATTAATTGCCGAGAAACTTTTTTCTTTTTACGCATTCCTAATGGGTAAAAATAGTCCCCCTCTTTCCATTTACGCAACAAAAGTGGAAATTGCAAATGCTGCGCATCAATCAAAACCTGCCCTGCTTTTCCAAACGTAATCTCACTGGCCTTTGCGGGAAGAAAAGTCAAAATTCCCCCCGGAAATTTTATTACCTCTTCAACACTTTCTATCTCGATATAATCAAATGGCATCGGCAACAATGGAGCAATGATTAACAGCTTTCGATTTTTAATCAATCGCCATTTTTCAGCTGCCGCCTCTAATTGCGCGCCAGTTTTGGCATTCAATAAAAAAGCTGCCTCTCCCACTTGGCCAGGTGTAAAACCAAAAGGATATAACAACTCATATAACAAAGAAGTATGTTCATATTTCTTTAACTGTGCAATAGAAATATGATACTCATTTTGTTTTTGCACCAAGTACTTCTTTCTGAATTGTTCAACATAAACCTGCAATAACCGATCTACTTGTTCAATTCTTTTGCTATTATCAAAGAGATTTTGTTTAACAGTTGGAAAAACTTTTTCAATTGCAGGCAGAATGGTATGCCGAAAATAATTACGGGTATATTCTTCTTTCAAATTGCTCGAATCCGTAACATAATCGACATGATGAGTAGTAGCGTAATGATGAATTTCAACTTGACCAACAGTTAATAAAGGACGGAGAACGTTGTTGAAACGAGCAGGAATTCCCATTAATCCCTTTAACCCCGTTCCTCTAAAAAAATGCATGGCGATGGTCTCTGCATTATCGTCCTGGTGATGCGCCGTAAGCACCCATTTAAGATGGTTGTTAGAATCAATCAACTCTTGAAACCAATTATAACGAAGTTGCCGAGCTGCCTCCTGAATGGAGAGTTTATTTTCATTGGCAATAGTGGCCGTATTGAATCGCTTGACATGTAAGGGGACATTCCATCTAATGGCGAGCGCGCGAATAAATTGCTCATCACGGTCACTCTCCTGTTCTCTCAACATAAAATTACAATGGGCTAATTCTATCGTTAAACCAGCCTCTTGACAAAGTGTAGAGAGTACAGTAGAATCCATCCCTCCACTAGCAGCAATTAGAAATACGTCTCCAGATTTGATTGGAGCAATTGTCGATATCAGTTTTTTAATTTCAATCAATGCTTCTCATTAAAAAGTTAGTTCTTCCCAAGCTCCCCGTAGTTCATTAAAGGCATGTTGATCTTGTACCCTTTTCGCCTGTTCCATGCCTTTTTCATACGTCTGTATGGCTGCAGAGGTATCCCCACTTCGCTCTAATAATTTTGCTAAGTGATAATAGCTTCCAATGTATTGCGGGTCAGCATTCAATAATTCTTCAAAATATCGACGGGCCAAGTGGTCGTCTCCCTGTTTAATAAATTCAAGGGCTAATGCGTGCTGTAAAAAAGAATCCCCTGGCGACTGGGTTAACATTTCCTGAAGTTTATTGATTCGATCCATTAATTACTATTTATGTGATAAAAAACAGCAGGTATTCCTTTTTTTGAAGCAGCTCCAAAACCTATCTTTGCATAGTTGCAATAACAACTATTTGACCCGTTTAATCTAACCCACATGAAGATTTTGGTATGCATCAGTAAAACGCCGGATACCACGGCAAAAATAGCCTTCACCGATAACAACACGAAATTCGATACCAATGGGGTACAATGGATCGTCAATCCTTGGGATGAATGGTTTGCACTTGTAAGAGCCATTGAATTAAAAGAGGCTAATCCTGCCGCAATTCTTCATTTGATTACCGTGGGTGAATCAGATGCCGACCCTATTATCCGAAAAGCACTTGCCCTGGGAGGTGATGAAGCGTTTCGTATTAATGCCGTGGCTACAGACGGGCAGTATGTAGCAGAACAAATAGCTGCAGTTGCAAAAACCGGGAACTACGATCTACTATTAACTGGCAAGGAGACCATAGACTACAATGGGTCTGCAATGGGGGGGATTCTGGCTGGACTTTTAGATTACCCTTATATCAGTCTTGCCACCAAATTGGATATCCAAAATAATCAGGCAATAGTAACCAGAGAAATAGAAGGTGGAGAGGAAATATGTGAAGCCCCATTGCCTCTTGTGATAAGTGCACAAAAGGGGATGGCAGAAGCAAGAATTCCGAATATGAGAGGAATTATGGCAGCCAGAACAAAACCGCTGCACGTACTAGAGCCAGTCTCCTCAAGCAATCTAACCAGTATAAAACAGTATCATCTTCCCACGGCAAAGTCTGGAGTCAAATTGATACCCGCAGACCAACCAGAAGAACTGGTACGTCTTTTACATGAAGAGGCCAAAGTAATTTAAACTTACAAAATTTAATAATGAGTATCCTTGTATATCTTGACAGCGCAGATGGAAAAATTAAAAAGTCAGCCCTAGAAGTTATCACGTATGGGGCTGATCTTGCAAAAATGAAAAATGAAAAACTGGTTGGCGTTGTAATCGGATCCTGTACGGACGATTTATCTCAACTAGGTAAATATGGTTTGCAAGAAGTTTACTGGATCAACAAAGGAGAAACGCGTGTAAGTGCGCAAGATACAGATGCGCTAGCCATTGGCGAATTAGCAGAACAATTACAAGCCACTACCCTCCTTTTTTCACATTCCCTCAATGGAAAATTGCTAGCCCCGCTAGCTTCCACCCGACTTAAAGCAGGTATAGTGACGGGAGTAATTGAAATTCCTGATCTCACAAATGGAATCACTGTAAAAAAATCTGTTTTTTCCGGAAAAGCATATGCAAGTATAGAGATCAAATCCAATCGCTGTGTGTTAACAATCAATCCAAACTCATACAGCGTAAAAGAAGTAGGTGGTAATGCGATTGTAACAGAATCAACCATTCAAATTCCTGCATCCAGAATCAAAAGTAGATCAGTACAAAAAATAGCGGGTGAACTTTCACTTACAGAAGCTACTACTGTTGTTAGCGCGGGAAGAGGATTAAAAGGACCCGAAAATTGGGGAATGGTAGAGGAATTAGCCACTTCACTCCATGCTGCGCTAGCTTGCAGCAGACCTGTGGCCGATGCACACTGGCGACCACACCATGAACATGTAGGCCAAACTGGCATTGCCATTGCACCAAACCTTTATATTGCAATTGGAATTTCAGGAGCCATCCAACACTTAGCCGGAGTAAATAGAAGTAAAGTGATTGTAGTCATCAACAAAGACCCAGAAGCTCCCTTTTTTAAAGCGGCTGATTATGGAATTGTAGGAGATGCTTTTGAAATTGTTCCAAAACTTACCGCAGCTATCAAAAACCTGAACGCCAACTAAGGATCAGTTCCATTCCGTTATATATTTGTTTTTCGATGAAAAAAATTGAACTGGAAATAATTGCAATTTCACACAGCGTTACACAAACCCAGTCTTACGCAGTTGTGCTTGGAGAGGTGAATGGATCTAGAAGACTTCCGATTGTAATTGGCGGATTTGAAGCACAAGCCATTGCAGTTGCGCTTGAAAAAATGAATCCCTCCCGTCCGCTGACTCATGATCTGATGAAGAATTTTTTAATCGCTTTTGGAATTGACTTGCATGAAGTAATTATCAATGACCTACAAGAAGGGGTTTTCTACTCTAAACTAGTCTGTTCAAATGAACAAGACACCATTGAGATTGACTCCAGAACATCTGATGCCATTGCGATGGCGATTCGTTTTGGTTGCCCCATCTACACCTACGAGCATATCCTTCAAAATGCAGGTATTTTATTAGAGGAGACCGAGGAAAACAAAAGAAAAAAAGAAGGAGGGGGAACCTTGAATGAAGAGATTAGAAATACTGGAAATGAAGATCTCAAGCAAATGACACTTGTAGAGTTGAACAACCTGCTCACCGAAGTGTTAGAAAGCGAGGATTATTTACGGGCCATCGCAATTCGAGACGAGATAAATAGCAGAAATCAGGAGAACAACCCCTAGATCAATTTCATGATTGTATTTCCAAATTGTAAAATTAACCTGGGCCTACGTATCCTTCGTAAGCGACAGGATGGCTATCATGACCTAGAAACTATTTTTTTTCCAATTCCCGTAACCGACATTCTTGAAATTCGTTTGCAACGGCACGAAAATGGAGAATTTAAATTTATTCAAACAGGATTCCCCATTACTGGGCCTTTAGAAGAAAACAGTTGTATAAAAGCGTATCAACTTTTAAAAAATCGCTTTCCCCTGCTTAAAAGCGTAGACGTACATCTTCATAAAAATATTCCAACTGGTGCGGGTTTAGGTGGAGGGAGTGCAGATAGCGCTTTTATGCTTCAGGGTCTAAATGAACTATTTCAGCTATCACTTTCGCACCACGATTTAGCAGCTTTATCTCTGCAACTTGGAAGCGATTGCCCCTTTTTTTTACTAAACAAACCCGCTATTGCAGAAGGGCGAGGGGAAATTTTAAAAGAACGCAAGCTCTCACTTAGAGGATATCATTTACTGCTTATTAATCCGGGTGTTCATATCTCCACCGCAGTAGCCTTTAGAGGCTGTAAACCTGATCAAACAGGAAGATCAGTAGCCTCCATCATACAACAACCTATAACCACTTGGAAAGAGGATTTAAAAAATCAATTTGAAGACTCCATTTTTGAACAATTTCCAGATTTGGCTTCCATAAAAGAAACCCTTTATACAGAAGGTGCTATTTATGCTTCGATGAGCGGTAGCGGTAGTACTCTATTTGGCATTTTTCCTGAAACGACCCCTCAGCCCAATAAGCTGATGCAAACCTACCCCTGGAGCCGGTGGATGAAACTTTCTTAATCTGAGGTTCGTGAAGTAACTTACGTACCTATGGATGGGTCATCGATTACTGCCAGAACACTTTTTCACATTGAACAGGATGATAAGTTTGTAGCACACAACTATCATCCGCTTCCTGTAGTCCTTTCCAAAGGAAAGGGCGTTCACGTGTGGGATGTTGACAACAAGAAATACATTGACTTTTTAAGCGGATATTCTGCAGTCAACCAGGGTCATTGCCATCCTAAAATAATTGAAACTTGCCTTCAACAAGTGCAGCGATTAACGCTTACAAGTCGCGCCTTTCATCATGATAAACTGGGTGATTTTGCAAAATATATAACCAGCTACTTTGGATACGACAAGGTGTTACCGATGAACACCGGAGTAGAAGCAGTAGAGACCGCCATAAAATTGAGTAGAAAATGGGGGTATGAAAAAAAGAAAATCTCGGAAAATCAAGCAAAAATAATTGTATGTGAAGGTAATTTCCACGGAAGAACAACGGGAATCGTTTCTTTTAGTAGCGATAAAGATTCAACCCATCATTTTGGGCCCTTTCAACCCGGATTTATTCCTATTCCATACAATGATTGCGAAGCCTTACGATTGGCTCTTGCTGATTCGTCGGTGGCAGCATTTTTAGTTGAACCAATCCAAGGCGAAGCAGGTGTAATTGTTCCAGATAACGGCTATCTGAGACAAGCTGCTGATTTGTGCAAAAAAAATAACGTGTTGTTTATAGCGGATGAAATTCAAACGGGTTTAGGGAGAACAGGAAAAAAAATTGCATGTGAGCATGAAGAGGTTAAGCCCGATATTCTAATTCTAGGTAAAGCATTAAGTGGCGGCTTGCTGCCTATCAGCGCTGTGTTGGCGGACGATGATATCATGCTGTGTATACAGCCCGGACAGCATGGCTCGACGTTTGGCGGAAATCCCTTGGCATGCGCAATAGCACAAACAGCACTAATGGTTATTGAGGAAGATCAGCTGGCAGCAAATGCGGAGCAAAGAGGACAAGAACTACGCAAAGGCATCCGAGAAATAAATAACCCGCACATTGCACTGGTTAGAGGCAAAGGATTACTAAACGCCATCGTCATTAAACATCCGGATCCAAATGCAGCGTGGAATCTTTGCTTGGAAATGATGCGAAACGGACTATTAGCAAAACCAACACACGGAGATAAAATCAGATTTGCGCCTCCATTGCTTATTACAAAGGAGCAAATCCAGGAAGCGATTGGAATTATTAAAAAAAGTTTACAAGTACTCACCTGATTACAGCAATTTTTTTCGAAACGATTCTCCCCTTCTGTTGAACCACTAGTAAATAAGTACCCGACTTTAATTCGCCTTTTGATATTTCAATTTGGATCGCCATATCCTGTTTAAAATTGGAAAAACGGGTAGTTCCGCCTAAAAAAGCACCTCCGATCGTATACAGATAAAATGTAGCATTTCCTATAAAGGGGTAAGTAAAACAAAATGACGTAGCTACCATTTTAAAGTTTGAAGGCTGAGCATTCTTCGTATCTGAAAATTCCCGAAAACAATATCTTATCAACCCTTCGGTCATTTTCCCATCCCAATCAACTTGAAATAATTTATAAAAAAGTGAGCTCGCTGGAGGAAAAGAATCAATGAATTGATATCGGTTCAATGAGCCCATGTGGCCACTTACCATAGATGGAATGAACCCAATTTTTGTATACTCCACTCCATTTGAGGACCGATAAATGATAAACCCTTTATTGTTCTGCTCTGCGGTAGTTCCCCACTCTAGCTTTACAAATTCAGAAACAGATGAAAGAGCTGAATACTGCCATTGAACAGGTAAACTTTCAGGCATTACGGTACCGTCAATTCTTAAATCATCTAGTCGCCAATTAGCAATATTGATTGCAGCTATTCCTACCCCATTATACCCATAGAGTCGAAACTCCAAACTAGACTTTGGCTGCAACCCAGTTAGTGGCAACTGAACATACTGCCAAACTCCACTGGGCAAAATAGATTGACTCAGTATTGGCGCGTTGAATGCATCAGCATTTGAATATAGAGAACAATTTTGCGGACCGGTAGTGGTGGAACGTATTGCTAACTGGATTGTAGTTAAACTCAATTTATAACCTGGTGCTGCGATTAAACTGAATGAGAGATAAGCAGATCCATTAGAACCTTTTTCCAAAGGCCCCGTACGTGCTGCAAATGCAGCATTTTGCTCTCCAGAAGCGCCAGGATATGCTCCTGATGAATTTGAGAAGCTATTTAAAAACTGAGTATTCCCAAAATTATTCCCAGGCGACACCTCACTTACTTGAAAATTTGATCCGGTCAAAATGGTAGGCGTGGTTGATTGCATGTTCCAAAAAACAGAAAATCCTGTTTGTGCAACACTTTCTTGCAAGAGAAAAAATATAGCACCAAATAGGTAGGAAGATAAACAGAGCCGCATGTAGCAAGTATGCAGCTATTTATTGGAAAGAGCAAGTACCGAAATAAAAATTCCTTTGAACTATTTCTTTTTAATCGAAGGGAATAAAGCAGCAATTAACATTAAAACACTAGAGAATGCAACCAGGTATAATCCGATTTGACGAACGGGGCACTCCCCTCCTCTACAAATTCCAATAATGAAAAAATTCCTAATCATCCAAGACGCATTCAACGCCACAACCAATAGGTTGAACCGCTTAGCCCAAATTTTTGGAATGAGCATAAAAACAAGATAAAAAGAAAGAAATACCAAATGGAGAACACCAGGCTTTCCATAACTGGTTCCACCCGTTTGCATACCTGTAATTACTAAATTTTGAGATTCAATAATTACCCAAGGCATCCAACACCCAACTGCCAGTAGTAATCCTGCACTAATTCCTAGCCAAGTCAAATTCAGTTTCATTCTTATGGAATTATTTGATAAAAGTATCTTTTTTATTACTCTTGTTATAATACGCATACAAAGGTAATCCTGTCAAAACAAAAAGTAGACCAACTAGAGAGTTAACCACAGGCTTCTGGCCTATTGAAAATAAATAAACATCATTGTACAGGGTAACAAGTAAATAACTAAAGGAAAAGACAATAAAAATACCAGTTGTTAAAGGATGTGCCCATACCCGATACGGACGACTCAGATTAGGGCTTGTTTTTCTTAAACGAAATACCGCTAATGCAGCAAGTCCGTAGGCCATCCATGTTACAAATACATACATATCTGCAAGCATATCAAAAGAGCCAGAAAAAATAAGAAAAGAAATCCATCCTCCATGCAGCCATAATGCAGCCGTAGGACTTCCTGTAGAAGCATTTCTTGCCCCCAAAAACGAAGGAAATACTTGCTGCTTTCCCATAGCATAAGTTATACGCGAGGAGGCCATTATATTCCCATTTAACGCACCGATCGTGCAAAAAACAATCAACAAAGAAACAAGGCCTGCTGCTAAAGGCCCCCTCGCTACCTGTAAGGCATCTGCTGCCACAACATGCGCTTGTGCCATTTTTTCAACAGGAAGAACATACAAATAGGCTTGATTCATCAATAGATAAAGGGCTAAACAAATGAGCACCCCCAAAAATAATGTGCGAGGAATTGTCTTTGCAGGATTATTCACCTCGCCTGCTATGGACACAATATTTATCCATCCATCCAACGCAAAAAAAGCGCCCGTTAAAGCAGCTGCCCATCCCGTAATAGTTGAAGCCGATGAAAGTGTTGATGCTCCTTTAAAGAAATGGGCACTATCCCCATTATCAGATGTAAAAATCAAAATAGGAATAAGCAAAAGAATAGCTCCATTTACTACCGATGCAATCAATTGAAACCGCCCACTGGATTGTACACGTTGAGTATTTAGCCAGGTGAGTAAAATCACTAAAAATATAGCAAGCAACTTGACTGAAAAGTCTTTAAGTGGATACAAATTACCCAGTGGATAAATTGACCAAACTACCGACATCTCAATTTGAGGATCCATCTTTGGGAGCAGAACCAACGTGTCAACATAGTAGGCGCATATGAATGCAATGGCTGCCACAGATGCTGTATTAATCACAGAAAAGGCTGACCAGCCATAGAGAAAACCAGTCTTTTTTCCATAACAATGCGAAAAATGAACAAACAGCCCTCCAGTGGAGGGCATCATCACACCCAGCTCAGCCACCACTAACGTGCCGCAAAGAGTAAATAAACCCGCTAAGATCCACACAAGGGTCATCGCAATAGGATGATTTAACTGTGCAGCCATAGAGGCTGGCTTCATGAAAAGTCCGGCTCCTATAATGGACCCCACAATAACAGAAAGGGCAGCTTTAAATGAAAGCCGCCCCTTATGAATTGGATTACTCATTTAAAAATCAATGGGTCCCAAAGATAAGCGGGAAGAGAAACGTTACTACTATCGCCCAAATTGCATAAATGGGCATAAACAACGCAATTGATTTTTCAACAGAATTTACATCTGGAGTCGTGCCTCTTATTTGCTTGAATAATTGACGAGTAATTAGCATGAGGTTTACAAAAAAGAGGACGTTTCCGCCTAAAACTGCAGTACGGTTGGGCGTGAATCCCCATGATCCAATTCGGTAAAGGATGGCAGAAAGTGCAATTGCATTTACAATGATTGTTACAATGGCCAATAAAAAAATAATCCAAAATGCAAGCTTGCTTTCATTTGTTCGTTGCAGCTCTACTACGGAAAAGAAGATGATCGCCAATACACCAATTAATAGCCCATTGAATAAAAGCAAAAACTCTCTGTCATTATAGGGGTCTTTTTGCGCAATTGCAATTCCGATTAAATAAGACACCAGCGTAACTAAAACAACAGGGCTAAAAATTCTGGCAATAACCGGAGAAACTTTATTTACAAGTTGTGGATTAAATCGTATCACATACGTGGCAATTAAAGGGGATGCAGCTAGTTCTGTAATTAATATCCATTTTGTATAAAACTCTTCGATTGATAACCCAATCAAACTAAATAACCCAATTGTGATACCAGTGAGAATCATAATCCCACTAATAATCAATGATCCCATTACGATTAAATCTCCATTGTAGCGAAGAAATTCAGGTCTCCCCTCCCATTGCCGAATTGATCCCCCGGTATACACAAATCCCAACAAAGACCAACCCACCAAAGGAAGATGAATACAGCTCAATATCATTGCATCACTCTCAAGACTATATGGTATTAAATTAATATAAAGGGCTGCCCCAATAAAAATAGCCAATACAAACAAACATTGTTTTAATGGTATTTTTCGTATCCAAGCAAAGTAGGCAGCGAGGGTAGGTAAAACGATGAAGCTACTATTTCTGGGAAAGAAATCATTTTCAGAAACATTAAAAAACTCTGGAATTTTTGCAATAAAAGTAGCAACCAAAGAAGCGATTAAGATAAAAAGGAGATCAGCCCCTTTTCCCCAAGCAATAGAGCTCGTTTCTTCTTGAAAACGCTCATACCAGCAGATTGCTACTGTGGAAGTGGGTCTTGATGGATAAAGCTCCAAAAAAGAGCGTTTAAATGCGGTTTTGTTAGAACGATATAACTCCTCCAGCTGAACTGGATTATCTAGATTTTGCAGGATAGATTCTTTCATATTTACAGGCGCTATTTTAAAAATTCAGCATGGTGAAAGTACCCGTTGAGCTTTTAAAAGCAAAAACGCTCCTGTAAATTAACAATACATTTCGTTTTTCAGCGCTTTTACACGATCATCTGCCAAATATTCATCAAAGGTCATCAACCGGTCAATAACGCCTTTGGGAGTAAGTTCAATCACTCGATTGGCAACAGTTTGCATAAAAGTATGGTCATGGCTACTTAAGAGTACGATACTCTTATATTCCGTACACTGCTCGTTGAAGCTTTGTATACTCTCCAGATCCAGGTGATCAGTAGGTTGATCCAAGAGAATAACATTAGGGTTTTGCAACATCATCCGGCTCAACATGCATCGTACTTTCTCTCCCCCACTCAGTACGCTTGTCTTTTTATTTACATCGTCGCCGCTAAATAACATTTTACCTAAAAACCCTCTTAAAAAGGGCTCATCAACATCCTTGACATGCTCTGGCACATATTGACGTAACCAATCCATAAGTGAGAGATCACCAGAAAAGTATTTTGAATTTTCTTGTGGTAAGTATGCCCAAGTGATTGTACTTCCCCACTCGTAGTTACCATGATCTGCACTCGATTCACCTGAGATAATATTATAGAAAGTTGTAACAGCCAGCGGATCCTGACTTAGAATTGCAATTTTATCTCCTTTGTTGACCGTGAAACTAACTTGATCAAAAAGTATTCTTCCATCCACCACCTTTTTTAGTTTCTCAACAGAAAGAATTTGATTACCAACTTCACGCAAGGGCTGAAAAATGATACCCGGGTATTTGCGATAACTCGGTTCAATTTCCTCAATAGACAATTTTTCCAATGCCTTTTTTCGAGAAGTAGCTTGACGACTCTTAGAGGCATTAGCGCTAAATCGGGCGATAAAATCTAACAAGGCCTGCCTTTTATCTTCCACTTTTTTATTTTTATCACTCAACTGCCTTGCCATTAATTGAGAGGACTCGTACCAGAATGTGTAGTTACCCGTAAATATTTTTATTTTTTGCCGATCTACATCTGCAATATGCGTGCAAACAGCATCCAAAAAGTGACGGTCATGACTCACTACTAAAACGATGTTCTCGTAGTCTGCGAGAAAATTTTCCAACCAACTGATTGTTTCAATATCCAATCCGTTTGTGGGCTCATCTAACAACAAAATGTCTGGATTCCCAAATATCGCTTGTGCAAGTAACACACGAACTTTAAAATTAGTAGGAATATCTTTCATCAAAGACTGATGAAACTCTTCTGCCACGCCCAGCTCCCCCAACATGGTTGCGGCATCACTTTCGGCAGTGTAGCCTCCCATTTCGCCAAATTCTGCTTCTAATTCGCCCGCTCTAATTCCATCTTCCTCAGTAAAGTCAGCCAAGGAATAGATTTTTTCTCTTTCCTTGGTTACCTGCCATAAACGGGCATGTCCCATCAAAACAGTATTCAAAACGGACTCATTATCAAAGGCAAAATGATTTTGCCTAAGTACAGCCATTCTTTCGCCGGGCGAAATCTCAATACGACCTTTATTCGGCTCAATTTCACCGCTTACTATTTTTAAAAAGGTACTCTTCCCGGCTCCATTGGCTCCAATCACTCCATAGCAATTCCCTTTTGTAAAATTGAGATTTACCTCTTCAAATAACACTCGTTTCCCGTACGCGAGTTTCAGATCTTTTACACTTATCATAAGGCCTTGTTTAGCGGCTGCAAAGGTACCAAAAAAAATCCCGCCTGGCTATCCAGACGGGATTGAAATTATTCAGAAAAGAATTACTTGTAGACTACCATGCTAATGGTGCGACTTACAGCTGGCGACTGCTCATCGTTTACAAATAACAGATGATAAGTTCCTGCAGGTAATTGAGTCATATCCATATTAACAACCTGACCATAGTAGACATTATTCATTTCAACAGTGCGGATCAATTGACCAATGTTATTATAAACCTTCACTGAGAAACGAGTATATAAATCTGTATTTACTCTTACGCCAAACAAGCCAGTGTTCGGGTTTGGATAAAGAGTTAGAGAGGCTGGATTTGGTAATAGAATCTGACGCTCCGCACACTGATCTACGATAATGGTGCGTGTAGCAGTAGACTGACAACCAGCATTAGATGCTGTGTAGGTTATTGTCTTTGCACCTAACCCTGCAGTACGCGGATTAAAGGTAGATCCTGATACTCCAGAACCACTGAATGTACCTCCAGTGGGGGCAGCACTCAAGGCAAGTGGACGATCAGATAAACAAACATCACTAACTGGATTAAATGAGGTAATGTTTGGATACGTATTAACAGTTAGCGCAACATTCGTCGAATAAATTGTTCCGCAACTAGTTGTAACTGCAGCACGGAATAAATATCCGTTTTGTGTTGCAGGTACATTAGTCTGACTGAAGGTAGTAGTTGTAGCCCCGTTTACAGATGCCCAAGTAGTTCCCCCATTTGCGCTCGCTTGCCACTGGTAAGTTAAGGTTCCGATTGGAGTAGTAGCAGCTACTACAAAGCTAGTAGAACCAAATTCACAAATGGTAGCAGAAGCTATAGGGTTAGAAGTAATAGTAGGCGCAGCACTCAATGTAAGCACAGCAGCTGTAGAGGTAGCTGCAGGAGCACAAACACCAGATACAACGCAACGGTATCTATTATTGTTTTGAGATAACACCGTAGATGCAATGGTGTATGTTGCGGCATTTGCACCAGTAATATCTGAATAATTGGTGCCGCCATCTGTACTAACCTGCCATTGATAGGTTATTGCACTTCCCGATGCTCCAACAGAGAAAGAAACAGAAGTTCCAGTACACTGTGCAACGTTAGTAGGCTGTGTTACAATAGCTGGCAATGTATTAACAGTTAATGTAGCTGCGGAAGAAGTAGTAGAGCCACACTGACCAGTAACAACACAACGATACGCATTACCACTCATCGCAACGGTAGCGCCTGTAACTGTATAAGAAGCACTAGTAGCACCACTAATATTGGAGAACCCTGTACCAGAATTCAACTGCCATTGGTAGGTACCGGTAGAGGCAACAGTAAACGTAGTATTGCTACCCACACAAGTTGTCTGATTGGTAGGTTGTGTAGCAATAGCGGGTCCGCTACCAGCATTTACAGTGAACGATAATGAAGCCGTCTGATTTGTTGATCCAGTAGACACCCCTGTTACAATTACAGTATAAGAGCCAGCATTAAGCGTATTAGTTCCATTTAATGTAACTGTAGTACTAGAACCAACAGCTACAGTACTTGTAGAGAAACTTACCGTAGTTCCGGCAGGATTTCCAGAGGCACTTAAGCTAACATTTCCAGTGAACCCACCATTAGATGCAGTTCCTAAAGTGATACTCATACTTGATGGCGCTGGACAGGCAGCAGTAGCAGGAGTAGTTGTATTAAAGGTGAAGCCAAATGGCGGCGGAATGATAGTAAGGTTAGCATTGTTAATATCAAAATAGACGTTACCAACTGCCTTTACTTTGAAACGAACAGTAGTTGATGGAGTGTTAGGGACTGAAAAGCTCTCGGAACCATCATTAGGTGTATTTGGAATTAACAGGGTAAAATTGTTACCCCCGTCTGTAGAAATAAAGATGTTAACGTTTGCTGTATTAGTTGGCGCTCCAGTTGTTCCATTCACTGACCAAGTCAATGTCTCCGTAGTACCTGCCGTGAGGGTAGCAGCAGTGTTATGAGAAGTAATTAGGAATGGACCTACAGCAGCAGAAACTGTTATAGCAACATCCGCATAAGCAGTTTGTCCTACTTTAATAGGTGCTGTTGAGCTGTAAGGAACATTATCTCTTACTGTTAGTCTGAAATTTAATGTGCGACCAACGCTGCTGAGTGCCTCTGTATTAGCAACTGCATCTCCCCCAGGAAGAGGACCCGTTACCGACAAGCCAGCAAGTACAGTAGAAAGTCTAGGAAAAATTCTTGTAGGACTTGTAGTAGCTGGGAAAGTAAGCCAATTTGGCCCAACTAACTTAGTAGGATTCGCTACACTATTGATACCAGTAACAGTTGAGTTTGCAGCATCATCCTGCTCCCAGCAGTACGTCAGTACGTCGGCACTATTGGCATCGGTAGCAGAACCAGTTAATTCAAAAGGAGTAGTAATTGGAATAGTGTAAGGAGTCAATGCAGCTATCACTGGGGTTGCATTAGTACCAGCAAGTGAAGTTGTAACAGGGCATGTTTTTGTAGCCATATTAACCTGAATTTGCTGGATTGAGTTCTCATGGAAAATATCTATTGAATGTGGAGCTACGTCATAAGAAGTAATCCCTGCATACCCCATGATAGTGATACCAGAACCCACTTCTTTATTGTTCACCCCTCCTGCCTCAATACTCATCGAGAAAGTGTGATTACCCCCTAATTGATGTCCCACTTCATGTGCTACATAATCGATGTCGAAGTTGTCACCTTGAGGAATTCCATCTGCAGGGGAAGTGATCCCACTACCCTTGTTAGCATCATTACATACGCAACCAATACAACCGGCATTACCTCCGCCACCTGATGCACCAAACATGTGTCCAATATCATAGTTGGCAGCACCAATCACAGAGTTAAGCGTGGCCTGCAACTGTGAATTCCAGTTACCCATTGTCGTATATGGGTCAGTAGTAGGATCGTAGTAGATAACAAGATTGGTATTGGGAATCAGATTTAAGTGAATGGCTAAATCTTTTTCATAACAGCCATTACAGCGGGTCAGGGTAGCATTGTATGCCGCAAGTACCAAGTTTACTTGCGCAGCACTAGTAGCTCCAAAATAGTTTGAATATTCACCATTACAAGACTGTGCCAAGCGCAATGTTTTGAGCTCTCCCGTATTTGATTCTAATCTGTTCAAATACACTTGACGATTAAGTCCAAGCGCAAGTTCTTGATCAGGTGTGCTACAAAGCCATGGTAAATCTCCCTTTCTACGTGAGGATAAAAACACAGCATAGGTATTTCCGTCTTGAGAATACTGCTCTAAATACTCATTGGCAGCATCTGCACGGAAAACCATTCCTTGAATTCCCTCGGGGGAATAACTAAGCTTTAATGATGCAGCAGGATCACTGATTCCTTTTCCAGAGTATGCTCTGATAGAAGGATACTGACGCTGAAGCTCAGCTGTAAAATTTGAAGCCTCAACAATTTCATATTGCTCCAACTTTCCTGCAGCATTAGGTATAGAAATTGTTGTGCTACGACGAGTTGTATTTTCTCCAACAATAGAAAACAATTGTTGACGAAGTGGAGAACTGTTCAAGTCAAACAACTTGAACTCTTTTGGGAATGACTGTCTCGCAACGGCCTTGTGCGTTACAATTCCTTCTTTACTGGGACGCTCGGTCCAATAAAGTTCCTGCGAAAAAGCAGGGAGGCTGACAAAACTAACCACCAAAAGGGTGAGCAAAAAAGAGTAAAATTGGCGCATGTGAAATGGTTTGTTTTAATAAATAATTAACAGGACAGAAAAAAAACTGAACCTGAAACTTAAAAATAAGGATTTTAGAGTTTGAACGGATTCTGGGGGATAAAAAAAGTCCCATTTCGGTACGAAACGGGACTATAAAATTGATTTTGAGGGTACTCTGAAGGTTTAGTAGCCGCCCATTCCACCCATATCAGGGGCCGGATGTGCATGAGGCTCTTCCTTTTTAGGTTTGTCAGCTACTACACATTCAGTTGTTAGCAACATTCCTGCAATGGAAGCTGCATTTTCTAGTGCTACGCGGCTAACCTTTGTAGGATCAATAACCCCTGCCTTGAACATATTTTCATAAACCTCAGTACGAGCATTGAAGCCGAAGTCGCCCTTACCTTCTTTAATTTTTTGAACGACAATTGAACCATCAATACCGGCATTGGCGGTTAAAATACGCATTGGCTCTTCCAACGCGCGGCGAACAATAGCCATTCCAGTTTGCTCGTCTTCAATTTGACCTTTCACTTTGGCATCGAGTGATTCAATTGCTCGGATGTATGCAACTCCACCACCAGGCACGATTCCTTCTTCCACTGCAGCACGTGTTGCATGCAGCGCGTCATCTACACGGTCTTTCTTCTCCTTCATTTCAACTTCAGTAGCCGCACCAACATAAAGAACAGCTACCCCGCCACTCAATTTAGCCAAACGCTCTTGCAACTTCTCTTTATCATAATCAGAGGTTGTCGTTTCAATTTGAGCCTTGATTTGATTAACGCGAGCAACGATATCTTCTTTTTTACCTTTTCCGCCAACAACAGTAGTGTTGTCTTTATCGATCGTTACAGATGCAGCCTGTCCCAGATAAGTCAAATCAGCATTTTCCAATTTGAAGCCTTGCTCTTCGCTTACTACAATACCTTTGGTAAGGATTGCAATGTCCTGTAACATTTCTTTGCGACGATCTCCAAAACCAGGCGCTTTAACAGCGGCCACTTTCAACGTGCCACGCAATTTGTTCACTACCAACGTAGCTAATGCTTCTCCTTCTAAATCTTCAGCAATGATTAACAAAGGACGACCCCCCTGTGCTACTTTCTCCAGGATATGAAGGATGTCCTTCATATTACTTATTTTTTTATCGTAGATCAAGATGTAAGGATTCTGTAATTCAACCTCCATCTTTTCGCTATTCGTAACAAAGTAGGGAGAGATATAACCACGGTCAAATTGCATACCCTCTACTACATCAACAGTAGTATCAGTTCCTTTCGCTTCTTCCACAGTAATCACTCCTTCTTTACCCACTTTTACAAAAGCTTCAGCAATCAACTTACCGATTGTTTCATCATTGTTTGCAGAGATAGTGGCAACTTGTTGAATTTTTTTGGCATCACTTCCAACAGTCTGACTTTGAGATTTCAAACTTTCTACTACTAAGCTAACAGCCTTGTCGATTCCTCGTTTAAGATCCATTGGGTTGGCACCTGCAGCAACCATTTTCAAACCTTCGCTTATAATTGCCTGTGCTAGAACAGTAGCCGTAGTTGTACCATCACCAGCGATATCTGCCGTTTTGGAAGCAACTTCTTTTACCATTTGCGCCCCCATATTCTCAATAGGGTCCTCCAATTCAATTTCTTTTGCTACCGTCACTCCGTCTTTAGTTACTTGGGGAGCACCAAATTTCTTTTCGATAACTACATTTCGACCTTTCGGACCTAATGTTACTTTAACGGCGTTGGCAAGAGTGTCAACACCTTTTTTCATTCTGTTTCTTGCTTCAATATCGAAGAAAATCTGCTTTGCCATATTACACTAGTTTTATTTTTTTAAATGAGTTTACCTCCACTTATACGATTGCCAGAATATCAGACTCGCGCATGATTAAATATTCATCTCCATCAATCTGGATTTCTGTACCCGCGTACTTCCCATAAAGAACGTTATCCCCGGCTTTTACGGTAACTGGTTCATCCTTTTTACCAGGACCAGCAGCGATAACAGTTCCACGCTGCGGCTTTTCTTTGGCAGTGTCTGGAATAATGATACCCCCCGCAGTTTTCTCTTCTGCAGCGGCTGCTTTCACAATCACTCGGTCGTGAAGCGGTTTGACATTTACTTTCTTAGCCATAGCTTGTTTTGATTTTTGTTTTTTAATGGTTCTCCACTTATCAACTGGTGGGCGGCAAAATTACTATAAATTATATGCCAGGCTTTTTTTTTAATAGTACTCGGTATTTTTTGTCAGTAAATCAACGACAAAACTGCTCATTTTAAGGGATTTACGTATTAGCTATGTCATTTTTTCAGTGGAACCTATTTGGCTTCATATCTACCGAAAAAGCTATATTCGCACCCGAATTAGTTCCTTGATAAATGATCAGTAGACGTAATATTAGAATAAAGGTGATGCAGGTGCTTTATGGCATTACCACTTTTGAAGAAAATCCACCCCCCGCCAAAATTCACGAACTTCTCGACAAACAAATGGCTCAAACCCGCCAGCTGTTTGTATATCTGACATGGTTTTTGACACAGGTTCTACGCTATACAGAAATATATGCTTTTAAAAAAGCGTCTAAACATTTGCCAACAAAGGAAGACCTAAATGTAAATACTAAGATTGCGGGAAATGAATTGTTATGGCAGATCATAGAAAAACCTGATTTCAAAAAACAAGTAACGGTTTCAAAACCAGAGAACACAACAGATACAGATTTAATCCGAAAAATCCACAGCCAGCTCGTTGAAACTGAAAAGTATCAAGCTTATTTACTGGATCCTGCCCGACAAAAGAAGGAAGAAAGAAGTATCATGGAATTTATTTTAAATGACCTTCTACTTGCCAATCCCTCTTTTATTACCCACATTGAAGAACTTTACAGCAATTTTGAAGACGATGCTGAATCGGTAGTTCAATTAGTGGGCTCACTTCTCCAAAAACCATCCAGTATTTCGTTTGAAAATATTATTGATCCCGAAAAAGAGAAGTTTGCACAGGACCTCCTTCAAGCGGTTCTAGAAAAAGAAAAATATCTCGAATCCTTGATTATACCCAAATTAAAAAATTGGGATTCTGAGCGAATTGCCTTGCTAGACATGATCTTGATGAAAATGGGCGTAGCAGAATTTTTATATTTCGAAACAATCCCCCCCAAAGTGACGTTGAATGAATACATTGAAATGGCAAAAGATTATAGCACCACCCAAAGTGGCCAATTTGTAAATGGCATTTTAGATAATATCCGCAAAGATTTAGAGGAAGAAGGAAAACTACAAAAAACAGATTTCAAAAAAAAGAGTATTAAAGACACCAAAAACTAATTTTACACATAAATGCGGGCAGCATGAAAAAAATAATATTTATTCTATTCACAACTGGTTTCTTACTTTCCTGCAGGGATATCAGTAACCAAGACAAATCTGAAACGGGTGCTGAAGCTCAACTAGCTGAAAAAACGGTACTCGAAGACACTACAAAATTTACTAAAATCCTATGGATAGATTCTATAGATCGGCAATTAGGTGAATTAAAACCCGGCAGGGAAGTACAAATTACCTGGCGCTTTAAAAATGCTGGTGATAGACCCCTTATCATCGAAGGCGTATCGGCTTCTTGCGGTTGCACCATTCCTGAAAAGCCTGAGAAGCCCCTTTTGCCAGGAGAAGAAGGAGTTATTAAAGCTACTTTCAATGGAAGCGGCACCGGAGTAATTGCTAAACAAGTTCATGTTACTGCCAATACTAACCCCACAAAAAATCATACCCTTAGTTTTGGAGGAACCATCCCTTCTACCAATTAAAATTTAATTATTATGTATTTACTTCAACAAGCTGCACAACCCGGTTTTGGAGGTTTTCAATTCATTTTTCTCGGATTAATGATTCTTGTTTTCTGGCTATTCTTTATTCGCCCGCAAGCAAAACGTGCTAAAAGTCAAAAAGGATTCATTGATAATCTTACTAAAGGTGACAAGATTGTAACGATTGCAGGTATTCACGCAACTATCAACAAAGTGAATGAGGATGCTACCATACAAATTGAAACAAGTCCGGGCAGTTATCTCAAGATTGAAAAGTCTGCAATCAGCATGGACTGGACACAGGCCCTAAATAAGCCTGCTTCCACTGATAAAAAATAATATGCTGCGCGTTGGGCTTACAGGGGGAATAGGAAGCGGAAAAACAACAATTGCCCGCATTTTTGAATCACTTGGCACCCCTGTTTATAATGCGGATGAGGCTGCAAAGCGCATTATGAACCAGCGCCCTGCTATGCGAGAAGCTATTCTAGAAAAGTTTGGTCCGGACGCTTATGTAAATGGCGAATTAAATCGCGCTCACTTATCAAAAATTGTTTTTTCTGATAAAGAAAAAATTGATTGGTTAAATGCACTGATTCACCCTGCCACAATAGAGGATGCTAAAGAGTGGATGCAACAACAAAAAGCCCCCTATGTCATTAAGGAGGCCGCTCTTTTGTTTGAGAGTGGTGCCGCTTCAGAACTGGATTACATCATTGGCGTAACAGCACCTGAAGCCCTGCGTGTTCAACGTGTTATTAAGCGAGATCAATTAGACCCCTCACAGGTAAAAAAAAGAATTGAACTTCAATTGGAGGAATCTCTCAAACAAAAACTGTGTGACTTTACCATTCTCAACGATGAAGTTTCACCTTTGTTGCCTCAGATATTAAAAATTGATAAAGAACTTAAGAAACGGTCAACGCAATTAAGGCCTGCTGAATTCTCGCCCAACCCTCTTTGATTTTTTCCCGGCTATTCGCAAATGAAAATCGTATGCAATTTGGCTCACCAAATGCATCGCCCATTACTGAAGACACATGCGCCTTATTTAAAAGATACATAGAGAGATCTGCTGCATTTTTAATTTGCTGCTCCCCATCCCAACGGCCAAAGTAAGCGCGCATATCAGGAAAAATATAAAAAGCCCCTTCAGGGGATGGACATTGTATTCCTGGAATTTTTGAGACTAACTGTAACACTAATTCTCGACGAGCTGCAAACTCTTTTACCATTTCTTTTGTGGGTTTAAGATCTTCCCGAAGGGCAGCAATCGCTGCACGCTGTGCAATTGAGTTGGTTCCGCTGGTAAATTGACCTTGAATTTTCTCGCAAGCCTTTGCTATCGTTTCAGCTGCGGCAATATACCCTACCCTCCAACCTGTCATTGCAAAGCCCTTACTTAACCCATTAACTATCGCTACACGGTCAACTACCGAAGAAAATGAAGCGATACTGATATGATTGCCTACAAAATTGATATACTCGTAAATCTCATCCGAAATAATAGTAATGTCGGGGTATTTTTCAAAAACCTTAACTAGTGATTCTAATTCCTTTTCATTATAAACGGCACCACTTGGATTGCAAGGAGAGGAAAACAAGAAAACTCTTGTTTGAGGAGTAATGGCGGCCTCCAATTGTGAAGGGGTGATTTTAAATCCACTAGCAGCACTCGTTCGTATCTCTACCACTTTACCACGTGCAATTTTGACTAGTTCACTATAGGTAACCCAATACGGGGTAGGAATAATCACTTCTTGATTTTCGTCAACCAGAGACAGAATTAAATTGGCAAGACTTTGCTTAGCCCCCGTAGAAACCACAATCTGGGTGGGTAAATACGCTAGTTTATTATCACGTTTCAGTTTTTCGCATACTGCTTCTCGTAGATCCAAATACCCTGAAACCGGTGTGTAGTGAGTCCAATTTTCATCAATAGCACGGATAGCAGCTTGTTTAACATGGTCAGGTGTATCAAAATCGGGCTCTCCTAAGCTCAGGTCAATTACGTCTATCCCGCTTGCCCTCAATTCTCGGCTCAATTTGGCCATTTTTAGGGTTTCAGGCTCATTGAAGCGATTCAAAAGAGAGGATAAGTGTGGCATTTTAACAGAGATGGTTGCAAAGCAAGATACGTCAATCTAATTTTCCCTCAGAGGGAAACAAGGCCTTTTTTATGTCTAAAATCCCCTGAAAAAGCTATATTTGCCGTCCTTTAAAATTCAGTAAATCAATACTCATGCAACTGAAAGGTTTGGTTCGCTTTTTCACCGCACTGTTGATCATCTACTCTTTGTACCAGCTATCATTTACCTGGCTGGTCAAAAATTTTGAAAAAACGGTATCCGATAAGGCTGTACAATACGTCAGTAAGTCGTATCCTGCCCCCACTGTTAAATATCCCTCAAACAAGGATTCGCAGGCGGTTTGGCAAGAATTTCTGGACACCAGAAAACGGGCTTATCAAGACAGCCTTATCAAGGCAAGTGAAAATGAGACTGTAACCTATGGTATCAATGGTGCCATGAGTTATAAAAAGGCGAAAGAAGAAGAATTAAACTTAGGGCTGGATTTGCAAGGAGGAATGAACGTTACACTTGAAGTGGAAATGTCTGGACTAATACGCTCATTGTCGAATAACTCCGCTGACCCCAATTTTTTGAACGCGCTTAAGAATGCAGATTTAAGAAAGGCAAATAGCGATGCAGACTTTATTACTCTTTTTATTCAAGAGTATCGCAAATTAGAAGCAACTCGCCCGCTAGCCTCTTTATTTTCCGGCGCAAGTTCCAACGCAATTAATATAAAATCTACAGATCAGGAAGTTGAAAACTATATCAGAGAGCAAGCCAGAGCCGCATTTGATCTTACGTTTGACCGGCTTAGCACGCGTATTGACCAATTTGGAGTTGCACAGCCCTCTATCAATCCCATTCCCAACCGTGGTTTAATCACAGTAGAATTACCAGGCATCAAGGATAAGGAAAGAGTTCGCAAACTACTGCAAAGCACTGCCAATCTTCAATTCTGGGAAGTTTACACACTTAAGAACAACAATTATGCAACGGGCTGGCAACGCACCATCGAAGCTTTCAATGTGAAGTACGGTGGCGCAACGGACACTACTGCTAAAAAAGATTCTTCTTCTATTGCAAAAACGGATGTTTTAACAGATACAAAAGACACTGGAACTACAAAGAAACTATCTGATGCTATTAGTAAGCAATCAACAGATACTAGCAAGAAAGCAAGTACTGCTGCCCTGCCTTCTAATTCGATTACTAACTATATTCAATTCATTCAGCCTTATCAGGACGAAAAGGGCGCCGTTGTTTACCAGGGAGCTACTGCCATGGTAGCAATAAAAGACTCTGCGCTAGTGCGCGCTTATCTAGATGAGTTTGCCAACAACTTCCCTTCGGATGTAGTTTGGGCATTTGGAGTTCCTGATAAAGATGCTAAAGGGGTATCTGCCTCCATCGTTCCTCTTTACGCATTGAAAACATATAATAGAACGACTGCTAAATTAGAAGGGGATGCAATTTCCGATGCTCGTCAAGACTTTGACCAATACGGCAAAGTACAGATAGAGATGACCATGCGCCCTGCAGGAGCAGCCGTTTGGAAAAGAATGACCGAGGAAAATGTAGGGAACCCAATTGCAATTGTGCTAGACAATGTGGTACAATCTGCCCCCAACGTTATTTCTCCTATTCCCAACGGAGTTTCCTCTATTTCCGGTAATTACTCACAACAGGAAGCTGCGGATCTTGCAAATATTTTGAAAATTGGTAAACTCCCTGCCCCTGCAAAAATTGTTCAGGAACAACAAGTAGGTCCAACACTGGGTGAGGAAGCTATCCAGGGAGGTTCAATGAGTTTTATTGTTTCCTTCTTGGTGATTTTCGCACTCATGCTACTTTATTATAACACCAGTGGCTGGATTGCCAACATTGCACTTATTTTAAACCTTCTTTTCACCGTTGGAATTTTGGCTGGCTTGGGAGCTACATTAACAGCCCCTGGCATTGCCGGCTTAGTTCTTACTATTGGTATGGCAGTTGATACCAACGTGGTTATCTACGAGCGCATCAAAGAAGAATTGAAGAGAGGAAAAAGTTATTTGACAGCTATAAGTGACGGGTATAGCCGTTCTCTCCCACCCGTTTTAGATGGACACATCACGACCCTCTTAACTGCAATCATTCTATTCTATTTTGGACTAGGACCTGTAAAAGGTTTTGCAACTACACAGATCTTAGGTTTATTATTATCTCTTTTCTGTGGTATCCTAGTTAGCCGTTGGATAAGTGATTTTTTCACGAATAAGAAAAAGCATGTAGAATACTTTACTGCGATTTCCACCCGCATCTTTCAGCATGCCAAATACAAGTTTATTGAATATAGGAAAGTTGCCTATGTGATTTCAATTATAGTTCTTTTAGGAGGAATTGGCACTTTCTTTAATGGATTCAATTACGGGGTAGAGTTTAATGGAGGAAGAAGCTATACCGTACAATTCCCCACTAAGGTTGACATGGAATCTGTACGTAAAGACTTAAACCAATCTTTTGAAGGAGAAAATACAATTATAAAAACCATCGGCGACAACTCAAAACTAGAAATAACTACCTCTTATTTGATTAAAGACACAAGAGGACCCGTTGCCGATTCTATTGTTGAGTATAGACTCTATGAGGGACTGAAAAAATATATTCCTACAAATCTCTCTTTCCAGGACTTCAAATCAGATCGATATATTCCGCAAACCAAGAAGGTTTTACCAACCATCTCGGACGATCTGAAATCTGGCGCAGTAAAAGCTACGCTTTTTGCCCTTCTGGTAATCTTTTTATACATCTTCATTCGTTTCCGTGACTGGAGATATTCCCTAGGAACTATTGTTGCCTTACTACACGACGTTTTTGTTACCCTAATCGTCTTCTCCTTCGCCAAGGAATTTGTTCCATTCCCATTGGAAATTGACCAGCATTTTATTGCAGCGGTGTTAACAGTAATTGGCTTCTCGATGAATGATACTGTTATTGTGTTTGACCGAATTCGTGAAGATTCAAGACTGATGCCAAACGCTCCGATTGGAGAAGTTATCAATAGAGCAATCAACGAAACATTAAGCAGAACGATCATGACCTCGTTGACTGTATTCTTGACTATTTTGATTCTATTCTTATTAGGTGGTGAAGTAACAAAAGGATTTGCCTTTGCAATGCTCGTGGGCGTCATTACCGGGGTTTACTCTTCCATTTTCGTGGCTGCCCCGATCTTGGTTGACCTGCAAGGAAAATCCAAGAAAAAGTCCAAAGGATAAATTTAAACCAGGCTACAAAAAAACCGGAAGTATTGCTTCCGGTTTTTTTATTTAAGAGCTGCTCAAAATTGTTAAACGGCAAAACTTGTTCCACAGCCACACGTATTACTGGCGTTTGGGTTAGTGAAAGTAAAGCCCCGATTCTGCAGACCATCCTGCCAATCCACTTGCATACCATGAAGGTAAATCTCATGAGACTTTTCCATAACACAAGAAATTCCATCAATGTTGAAATGCAGATCTTTATCCGTGGCAAAATCAAATTCGAGTACATAGGTCATTCCCGAACAACCACCACCTTTGACACCGATACGAAGTTGTTGCTCAGGATTAAAACTGGGTTCCTCTCTTAACTTTTTTATAGCGCTAATGGCTCCCGTTGTTAATGTAACGGGTATTGAAGTAACTAATTCCATAGCACAAAATTATAAAAACCTGCCGAATCCATTTACTTTTACATTTTGACAACATTAGCCGCATGCAAATTGATACACAATTAATCAGTCTGGTTCTCTCGATAATTGGAATAATGATGGCTACCCTTGCCTTTATTAATTCCCGATCCAAGAATAATTTGGCATCAAGCCAACCCGTCTTTGAAACAACCCCATTGAGATTACAGGCTTACGAGAGGCTCGTACTTTTTGCAGAAAGGATTTCTCTCCCCCAATTAATCAATCGCCTTTATCAGCCTAACTACTCAGCTTTAGAAATGAAACAACTACTAATTGAAAATATTAGGCAAGAGTTCGAATACAACTCTACCCAACAACTTTATGTAAGCCCGATTGCCTGGGACGCGGTAAAAAATTTAAAAGAACAAGAAATCTTATTTATTAACCAACTATTTTCATCGCTCACTTCTAACGAAAATGCTGCCAATTTTACAAGAAAAATACTAGAAACAGAGATAGCCAGACCCGAAGGACCGCTTTTTGAGATAGTTACCCAAACATTGAACCGGGAAGCAAAAAAATTGATGTCCATCTAAACTCACATTATGGACAATTCAAAAAAATATACAGATTCTGGAATTGAGATAAAAGAAGTTTATTCTGCAGCTGATCGTGGAGCGGTTAGCCCTGAATTACCCGGTGAGTTCCCTTACACCCGTGGGGTACAACCAGACATGTACAGAGGTCGGCTTTGGACAATGCGTCAATATGCCGGGTTTTCTACGGCAGAGGAAAGTAACCAGCGCTACCATTATCTTTTATCACAGGGTGTAAGCGGATTAAGCGTTGCCTTTGATCTTCCTACCCAAATTGGTTACGATAGTGATCACCCTCTTGCAGAGGGCGAAGTAGGAAAAGTTGGTGTACCCATTGACTCCTTAGAAGATATGGAGATATTGTTCAAGAATATAAAATTAGACACGATCAGTACCTCCATGACTATTAATGCGACAGGGTTCATATTACTGGCGCTTTATGTAGCATTGGCAAAAAAACAAGGTTGTAACCTTAAAGAGATTAACGGTACCATACAAAATGATATCCTGAAGGAGTATGCTGCACGAGGAACCTACATCTACCCCCCGCAGCCCTCCATGCGCATTATCACAGATATTTTTGAATGGTGTAGCACCGAGCTACCAAAATGGAATACGATTTCCATATCAGGGTATCATATTCGTGAGGCGGGTAGTACAGCTGCACAGGAAATTGCTTTTACACTTAGTAATGGAAGGGCGTATGTGGAAGCTGCATTAAAAAAAGGATTAAACATTGATGTATTTGGAAAAAGGCTTTCTTTTTTCTTCAATGCGCACAATAATCTTTTTGAAGAAGTTGCAAAATTCAGAGCAGCCAGAAGAATGTGGGCTAAGATGATGAAGGAATTGGGTGCAAAAGACCCAAAAGCCATGATGCTTCGCTTTCATACACAAACCGGGGGTAGTACGTTGACAGCGCAACAACCTTTAAATAATATCGCACGTGTAACTATTCAGTCCTTAGCCGCTGTTTTAGGAGGCACTCAGTCTCTTCACACCAACGGGTATGATGAGGCATTAAGTTTACCGACCGAAGAAGCAGCTCGTATCGCATTGCGTACGCAGCAAATCATTGCACATGAAAGTGGTGTTCCGGATACAGCAGATCCATTGGCAGGCTCCTATTTTATTGAAAGCCTAACTAATGAAATGGAGAAAGAAGCAGGCCAAATCATTGATACCATTCAAAAAATGGGAGGCAGTGTAGCTGCGATTGAACAAGGATATATGCAAGATGAAATTGCAGCCAGTGCTTACCGCTTTCAACAACAACTGGAAAAAAAAGAAAAAATTATTGTAGGCGTCAATCAATTTATCCAAAAAGAGGAATCAAAAATTCCTATCCTCAAAATTGATGAGTCCATTCGCAGTAAACAAACTGAACGATTGAACCAGTTAAAGGCAAAACGAAATAACCAGCAGTGTGCTACCTGTCTAGAGCAAATCAAAAAAAATGCGCTAGAGGGAAGCAATTTGATGCCTGCGGTTATCGCGGCCGTTGAAAACTATTGCACACTGGGAGAAATTGCAGATACCTTGAGGAAAGTATTTGGAGAACACCAATAGAGCTTATTTCCCTTTTTCAAGTGTCCATCCATCTTTTAAGCCCACTGTCTTGTTGAATACAAGTCGCTTTGCAGTACTTTCTTTATCCAACACAAAATAACCTTTACGAATAAACTGAAAACGCTCTGCTGGTGAAGCCTCCAGCAATGAAGGCTCTGCCATAACAGTGGGTAAAACAGTCAGAGAACTTGAATTGAGGTAGTACATAAAATCTTGTGATTCATCCGTAGGATCTTCAACATTAAACAAGCGATCGTACAACCTGATCTCCACCTTTGCAGCTTGTGCAGCACTAACCCAGTGCAAGGTGCCCTTCACGTTTATACCACTCGTATCTGAGCCACTTTTACTAGTAGGGAAATACGTGCAGTGCAATTCAGTTACGTTTCCATCCGCATCCTTAATCACTTCTTCACATTTGATTATATAGGCACTTTTTAATCGCACAAGCTGGCCAGGCGCCAGCCTAAAATATTTTTTTGGAGGATTTTCCATAAAGTCATCACGTTCGATATAAATCTCTTTGCTAAATGGAATCTGTCTTGTTCCAGCCCTTGGATCCTCGGGGTTATTCTCGGATGATAAAAACTCCTCGCCTTCGTAATTAGTGATCACTACTTTCAAGGGATCAAACACCACCATACGTCGAAGCGAGATTTTGTTAAGATGCTCTCTAACACAAAACTCAAGCAGTCCCATATCTACCATATTTTCCCGCTTTGCAACACCAATGCGCTCGCAAAATTCTCGAATACTTTCAGGAGTGTATCCTCTACGACGTAAACCACTGATCGTTGGCATTCGAGGGTCATCCCAACCGGTAACCTTTTTCTCTGTTACCAATTGTAACAACTTTCTTTTACTCGTAACAGTATAGTTAATATTTCGACGCGCAAACTCATATTGATGAGAGGGATAAATAGCCAGTCGCTGAATTAACCAATCATAGAGCTCTCGATGTGGCACAAACTCAAGCGTACAGATGGAATGGGTGATTTGCTCAATAGAATCGCTTTGTCCATGTGCAAAATCATACATTGGATAAATACACCAACGACTACCTGTTCTATGATGGGCAGCATGCTTGATGCGATACAAGATGGGATCGCGCATTAACATGTTGGAATGCGACATATCAATTTTTGCGCGTAAAGTTTTAGCCCCATCGGGAAATTCTCCATTTTTCATTCGAACAAAAAGATCTTTACTTTCTGCAACCGAGCGACTTCTATAGGGACTATTGACGCCAGGTTCTGTAAGCGTACCTTTTTGTGTAGCAATTTCATCGGCTGATAAATCATCAACATATGCCAAGCCTTTATCAATCAGTGAATGCGCATAGTCATACAATTGGTCAAAATAATCACTGGCATAACGTTCATGTTTCCATTCAAAACCAAGCCAACGAACATCCTCTTTGATACTCTCAACATACTCCGTTTCCTCGGTAACAGGATTGGTGTCATCAAAACGAAGATTAGTGTAGCCCGGATAACGCTGAGTCAAACCAAAATTTAAACAAATGCTCGAAGCATGACCAATATGAAGGTACCCATTAGGCTCTGGGGGAAAGCGTGTAACAATGGAAGTATATTTCCCATTTTTCAAATCAGATTCAATTATTTCCTCTAAAAAGTTTAAACTTCTCTCCATGTAAATAGACTAAAAATAGGTGCAAAGATAACACAATAAAAATGATGAAAAGCCTCTCCTATTGTCTGGCACCGAACAATAAGCTCCCAATTCGTATCATGGTGCTTCCTTCTTCCATTGCAATCTTGTAATCTCCACTCATTCCCATTGATAAAAAAGGATCAGGAGTTAAAAAATAAGACCGAGATTGATCAAATAGTTTTTTCAAAAAATGAAACTCAGCGGTAACCTGTGCGATATTCTCTGTAAAACTTGCCATTCCCATTAATCCAACCACTCGTACATGAGAATAGCTGGATAGCTTTGATAGTGCGGCAGAGAGCTCAGTACTATCAAAACCAAACTTTGACTCTTCTGTTGCGATATGAACTTGCAATAAACAAACTACCACGCGTTCTAATCGTGAAGCCTGCTTATTGATCTCCTCCAACAACTCCAATCGATCAACACCCTGTATCAATGTGCAAAACGGTAGAATTGACTTTACCTTATTTCGTTGCAAATGCCCAATGAAATGCCATCGTATATCGTCCGGTAAAAAAGGTTGCTTTTGCAGCAGTTCCTGTACATAGTTTTCTCCAAAATCGCGTTGGCCTAAATCATAGAGCGCTTTAATTTCCTCTACGGATTTCTTTTTGGATACCGCTACAAGGGTGGCCCCCCTAGCATTAATTTCTTCCTTAAGCTTAAAATAAATTTCCGGTTGCACTGGCATCCAGCAAAACTACTTTAAAATACCTCTGCTGATCACAATGCGCTGCACCTCGCTGGTGCCCTCATAGATCTGTGTGATTTTAGCGTCACGCATGAATCGCTCAACATGATACTCCTTAACATAACCATAGCCACCGTGTATTTGAACTGCCTCGGTGGCGGCCCACATAGCGGTTTCAGAGGCAAATACTTTAGCCATTGACGAGCTAACTGTATAGTCAATCCCCTGATCTTTTTCCCAAGCCGACTTTAAGCAAAGTAAACGAGCAGCATCAGTTCGCGTTGCCATGTCGGCAAGCTTAAAAGCAATGATTTGGTGATTCATGATTTCAGTACCAAATGCCTTTCTTGTTTTTGCATACGACTTGGAAAGTTCATACGCTCCACTGGCAATGCCTAAGGCTTGTGCAGCAATACCAATTCGTCCACCCGCTAATGTTTTCATTGAAAATGTGAAGCCAAAACCATCCGGACCAATTTTATTTTCTTTTGGCACTTTTACATCATTGAACAAAACAGTATGCGTATCACTGGCGCGTATACCCATTTTATTTTCTTTGGCAGCCACCACTACTCCGGGCCATTCTTTTTCAACAATAAGACAATTAATTCCCCTTGAACCTTTGGAGAGGTCAGTTTGCGCAATCACAAGGTATACGGAAGCGTTTCCCCCATTTGTGATCCAGTTTTTGGTCCCATTCAATAAATAGTAATCGCCTTTATCCTCAGCAGTAGTACGCTGAGAGGTGGCATCACTACCCGCCTCAGGTTCACTGAGCATAAATGCACCGATGTATAGCTTACCATCTTTTTTGCCCTGCGCAAGTGGCGTTAAATATTTTTGCTTTTGCTCCTCAGTACCAAATTCCTGTAACCCATAACAAACCAAACTATTATTGACACTCATACAAACACTGGTACTAGCGTCTACCTTACTAAGCTCTTCCATAGCCAAAACATAGCTTACCGTATCAAGCCCTGCACCACCATAAGCTGGATTGACCATCATCCCCAAAAATCCTAAATCAGCCAATTTCATAACCTGCTCATAAGGGAATTGTTGCTTTTCATCTCTTTCAATGACACCGGGTAAACATTGATTTTGCGCAAAATCTCTTGCTGCCTGCTGAATCATCAATTGTTCTTCTGATAACTGGAAATTCATGCGTGAAATTTTTATACAAACAAGTGTTAGTTTTGCAAATATAAGAAGGAGCCAGGGAAACTGAAGGGAATTATTCAAGTTCCAAATGAGATTAAACTACCTTTGCAACCGAATTTAAAATATGAAAAAAATACACCTCGTTTTACTCATTTTCATTGCCGCATCTATTGGAGTTTTGATCAGCTTTACCAACACAGCGAGCACCTATGATACAATTGGAACTGCCATGCAAAAGCCTGGGAAGTTTGTTCATTTAATGGCAAAGCTTGATAAGTCGGCCCCTCTCGAATACGATGCAATTAAAAATCCCAATTATCTCCGATTCACTGCAATTGACTCGCTAGGTGTTACAGTTCCTGTTGTTTATCACAGCGCAAAACCCGAAAATCTAGAAATGAGCGAGCGGATTGTCTTAAAAGGGAAATACGTAGACGGAACATTTGTATGTGAGGAAATCCAGACTAAATGTCCTTCAAAATACAAGGAAGAAGAAGCCAAAGGTTTGAAACATCCTGGCAATGTTCCTGATCCGCGTACACAACCCTAATTGCACATTAACTATGAAATTTATCGGTGAAAATTTACTCCCCGGCCAATTAGGTCATTTTTTTATTCTCCTTTTTTTGGTGGGTGCTGCATTAGCCAGTGTAGCTTATTTTCTTTCTCAACGTGCTGCAAGCGAAACAGGCAAAGCGCAATGGAAAAATCTTGGAAGAATTAGCTTCATTACACAATCCCTTTCGGTTGTAGCGATTTTTGGATTACTTTTTTATATCATCCAAAATCATTTATTCGAGTATCATTATGCTTGGAAACACAGTAGCCGTTCCCTGGAGTTTAAATACCTATTAGCCTGCTTTTGGGAGGGACAAGAGGGCAGCTTTTTACTGTGGGGACTTTGTCAGAGTATTTTAGGCTTACTACTTATACGCAGTGCCGGTAAATGGGAAGCTCCCGTTATGTCGGTTGTAAGTTTTGCACAATTTGCACTAGCCACTATGGTTACTGGCATCTACATTCTTGGATGGAAAATGGGCTCAAATCCTTTCATACTACTTCGAGATAGTGGAGTACTTGATAATGCCCCAGCCTTACACTTAAACTTTGATCTTTCGCAACCATTGCGCCCGGACTACCTCAGCTCTATCAAAGATGGAAATGATTTAAATCCTCTATTACAAAATTACTGGATGGTTATTCACCCTCCTGTTCTGTTCATGGGATTTGCATCAACACTTATTCCTTTTGCCTATGCGATAGCAGCGCTTTGGACTAAACAATACCAGGACTGGACCAAATTAACCTTGCCATGGGCCCTTTTCTCCACTGCAGTGTTAGGCGTTGGGATTATGATGGGAGGAATGTGGGCGTATGAATCATTGAGTTTTGGTGGCTACTGGGCCTGGGATCCCGTGGAGAATGCTTCCTTAGTACCTTGGATGACAGGTGTTGCAGGTTTACATACACTCCTAATCTTTAAAGCAACAGGACATTCCCTTCGTGCTACTTTCCTCTTCTTCATTTTGACTTATCTTTTTATTCTTTATTCAACATTTCTTACTCGAAGTGGAATATTAGGTGAAACCTCCGTACATGCTTTTACAGACCTTGGCATGAACTGGCAATTACTTAGCTATTTACTTGTATTTACAATCCCTGCATTATTTTGGTTTTTCAAGTCATACAACCAAATTCCCACGATTAAAAAAGAAGAAGAAACAAGCAGTCGAGAGTTTTGGATGTTTATTGGTTCACTGGTTATTTTTTTATCAGCCCTAGTTATCATTGGACAAACATCTCTTCCAGTTTTTAATAAATTGTTCAACACAAAATTAGCCCCACCGGCAGATGTAGAATTCTCCTATAACAGTGTACAGATTTATGTTGCGATCATACTGGCGTTTTTAACTTCAGTGAGCCAATACCTCAAATATCGAAGAACCGATACGGCTTACTTCTGGAAAAAAATGTTGATCCCCTTTGCGGTAAGTTTTTTAGTGAGTATCTGCTTTATTTTACTGGGCGAGATTGCTTACGACAGAAAAGGGCCGGTATTTCAAGGCTCAATTTGGGTAGCCGTCTTATTAAGTTTTTACACCATCATTGCTAATACCAGTTATATTTTCATAGGCATTAAAGGAAAACTACAAGAGGCCGGCGGATCAATCGCCCATGTTGGATTTGGTTTAGTTTTACTTGGGATTTTATTATCGTCTTCCAATAAAGAAATTATTTCAAACAATATAAATGGAATTCCTGCGCCGCTGGGTGAAGGTGAAAATCCTAGGGAAAATCTTACGCTAGTTAAAAATTTACCCATTGATATGGGTTCTTACACACTAACCTACGAAGGCGACTCCGCCCATCCCAAAAAACAATTGTGGTATTATAAAGTAAGATTTAAAAAGAAAGACGGAAAAGAAGAATTTGTATTAGAACCTAATGCATTTGTGAATTATAAAGGGAACCAAGGCCTTATGGCTAACCCCTCTGCAAGACATTATTGGGATCATGATGTATTCACCTACATCACTTCTATTCCTGACCCTGCCAATCAACGCGACACCACTCAATTCAAATCATACGTTCAAAAAACTGGAGACACCATTTTCTATGCCAACGGGTATATGATATTAGATTCGACTAAAATCAGGAAAGAGGTTCCAAAAGAACTTTTTGGAGATAATGGAAAATTATTTGAAGTTCCAATTAATATTTTTTCAAAAACCGGAAGCAACTATTTAATCACCTCCAGAAGTGCCTATGTAAAAGGGCAATGGATTGCATTACCAGATACGCTCTCTTCAGAAGGCTTAATTGTTTTATTGCAGCAAGCAGATGACATGGGTAAAGTTCAATTAGGAATTAAACAAAGTGATTCAATTCTGAAATATGTAACGCTTAAAGCGTATAAGTATCCTTTTATCAAATTATTGTGGTACGGAATATGGATTACAGCTTTTGGATTACTGCTGAGCATGTATAACCGAATTAAGAAAAATCGTGTTAAAAGCCAGTCAGCATAAAAAAATTATTCAGCGTATTATTCTTTTAGTTGCGCTCCCCCTGCTTTGGTTTTGCCCTTCAATAGGTCATACACAGCAGCAACCAACTTTTCCGGAAGCAGACTCCATTAAACCAATACCCCCACTGTCTGAAATCAGTAAAAGATGGGGGCCTAATGACACCATCATGGTGCCAGCAATCTGGTATAGAAATGAAATCATGAGTTACAGAGAAGAGGACATGGCTTGGATTTCCAATCTCTCTCCCGATAAATTGAAAAAACATATTGAAGAATGGAATCGACTTCGAAATGCGGTGTATGTAACATACCCCTATGCCCGGGTAGCAGGCGCAACGATCAATGAAATAAATACTAAATTAGAAGGAGTAGAGGCTAAAAATATGCGTAAATCAATCATTAGAAACCGAGAAAAAGAATTAAGAGACCAATTTACAGAACCGTTGACGAACCTCTCCGTATATCAGGGAAAAATTCTAATGAAGCTAATCAACCGACAAACGGGAAATAATTGTTACGAAATAGTAAAAGAATTCAAAGGAAGTTTTAATGCCAGACTCTACCAAACTGTAGCTTTTTTCTTTGGGGGTAATTTAAAACAGGACTGGGATTTGGCGCAAAATAGAACCGATCGTGATATTGAAAGTATCATCCGCGAAATTGATGGAACCTGGTATAACAATCCGTATAGACGATAAAACAAATTACTATGCAAGTAGACATACTAGCAATTGGCGTACATCCTGATGATGTAGAACTCAGTTGCGCTGGAACGTTAATCAATGAAATAAAAGCTGGCAAGAAAGTAGCAATTGTTGATTTAACAGAAGGCGAATTAGGCTCGCGAGGAACAATACAAACGCGGTACCAAGAGGCAGCAGAGGCAGCAATAATTTTGGGAGTACATGCAAGGGAGAACTTAAAAATGAGGGATGGATTTTTCAAAAATGATGAAACCCACCAACTTCAGTTAATAAAAACCATTCGAAAATATCGACCATCCATTGTTTTTGCCAACGCCTTACAAGACAGACACCCAGATCATGGTCGTGCCGCCCAATTAATTGCAGAAAGTTGTTTTTTATCTGGTTTACAAAAAATTGAAACAAAAGATGAAAATGGAGCATCTCAAAAAAAATGGAGACCCGCTTACGTATTGCATTATATACAAGACCGTTTTCAAGAACCACACTTCATTATAGATATTTCTTCTGTTTTTGATCGAAAAATGGAAGCTATTCGAGCCTACTCTACACAGTTCCATAATCCGGTAAATCAAACAGCCGAACCGCAAACTTATATTTCCTCAGAAAATTTCTTAGACGGCATTACCGCAAGGGCACGTTTACTAGGTAAACGAATAGGTGTGGAGTATGGAGAAGGGTTTTTGTCTGTAAAAAGTATTGGCATCAATTCATTAGACGCTCTCGTTCAAAATGAGACCTGAATTTAGCCAATGCAAACCAACCACTTTACCTACTCATTCACATTACAGGCGGATAAAAAAAATGTTTATCTCCTCATGCAACGCCTGCTTTTAATGATGAATTTGGCACTAACAATATTCTTGCTTATTTCTTCCTGGCCCAACAAGAAGCGCATTGTTTTTTTATGTGCGTTTTTTTTATCGGTCGCATTTTTAGTTCTCATAAAAAAGATATATCCATTCTTTTTTGCACAAGCTCATTTTTTAGAAAAAATAGTGGGGCTAGGTTTTGGAGTTAGCTGGATAGCAGTCGGCGGATACAGTCCAGGAATAGTTGTTTTGCTATTAACCTCATTATTCAGTCATGCTACCACGAATCCTCTCATCCAAGTAGGGGACAAAATAACTATCAAAACAGGATTTTTTAAAAGAAATTACTCCTGGGATAAAATTGAACAAGTAATTTTAAAAGACGGCTTACTCACCATTGACTTTAAAACGAATCGACTTTTTCAACAGCCTATTGGAGAAAAGGGACCTATTGATGAATCAGCATTCAATTCATTTTGTAAAGAACACCTTTAACTATTATCCACCATGAAATCACCATACTTACTTTATTCAGACGGAAAGGGTAATATTTTTGAAGACCAAACTCTTTATGCAACCGGTCGTACAGGTTGGGATGCTGTTCCAGTGCCAGAAAATGAATGGATCGAGTTACCCTCCGGAGGTAGCCTCTATGAATTGCCCGGTCGAAAAGCAATTGGAATTGATGTTGAAAGTGGCGAAATGCGTTTATGCGAAAAAGGATGGGCTGTTGCAGCTTTTATTCCCCCAGCACATACAGGTCATTATTTAGCCGCTTATGAAAGTGAGCTTGATGCGCCTACTCTTCCCTTGTTTTGCTATACTGCAGCAGGATGGCAAGAGGAGAAATTCTGGGTTCCCGCCACCCGAGTAGAAAAAGATATCCGACAAGACTGTGAAGGATATGACCCAAAAATAATTACAAAAGGGACACATCAACTTTTAAAAACCTATCCCCAAAATCGACTCCTAAAACACCTCATGGAAAACTGTTGTCAAACATATAGTTGTCCGGCAGCACGTAATTTTTCATTAGGCCGTTGGGAGTGTCCAGTACCTGTATCACCCGCCTGCAATGCGAACTGTATTGGTTGTATTTCACTACAACCCGACGAAGAGCCCATTGTGTCTACACAGGATCGGCTGAAGTTTAAACCCTCCGTTGAGGAAATTGTAGAGTTCACTGTTCCGCATTTAGAATCCGCACCCTTTCCAATTATCAGTTTTGGACAGGGCTGTGAAGGAGAACCCTTGCTGATGTGGGAAACAATTAGGGATGCGATTGATGAAATTCGTAAACACACCTCTAAAGGAAGTATCAATATCAACACAAATGGCTCCTCTCCGGATGCCGTTCGCTCTCTTTGTAAAGCGGGTTTAAATTCAATACGCGTTAGCACCAATTCTGCCAGAAAAGAAATTTACACCGCATATTACCGACCTAACAATTATATTTTTGAAGACATTGTAGAATCGCTAAAGGTTGTTACTGCTTTTGGAGGCTGGACATCGATTAATTATTTTGTTTTTCCAGGTATGACAGACTCAGTTGCCGAATACGAAGCACTTAGAAATCTAATCAAAGCCACACAATTAAAAATGATTCAATGGAGAAACTTCAACATTGATCCTGACTGGTATCTTAGAAAAATTGGAGTAACTGAAACAGGCGAAGCAATGGGACTAAAAAAAATGCAGCAATTATTAAAAGAGGAATTCCCTACCCTGCAATATGGTTATTTCAATCCCCCCATTGAAAGAATAAAAGGCAATTTCGAATTAGACTTTGCTCATTAAACTTTAACCAAATATTATACGTACAAAGAATGTGACGCCGACTAATGTGCCGTTATAGCTAACAAAAGTGAATAATTGAAAAGTTTCTGATCATTAGGAAGGCTTATTTTCGTATCATCGATTTCATCTACATGTCAGTATATATCAATCAATCAATCAGGAATAAAGCGTTATTGTACACAACCGTTTTCACGATTGTCTTTTTACTACTGTTGTTTTTGCTAAAATGGAAATTACCTGCGTTTGAAAAGGAGTCTCCCGCTATTGCGATTGATGTGGAAGTGAATTGGCCCCCAGACCCTGCTGTCCCTTTTGAACAAGGAGGCGGCGGTGGTGGAAATGAGGCCACTTCATTGACGGAAACTGGTAGTGCCCCGGCAACAGAGCCAATTACTGGGGAGCGACTTAGCTCAAAAGAAATAGTAGAAGACCCGTCAAGTACGTCTGCTGCAGTTCCTTCATCTAAAACAACAACCAACAAATCTAAAGCACTAGCAGTCAAAGGTATAGACACAAAGCCTCAGAAAAAAATTGAAACACCTACTCCTCCTCGGCCTAAGGCACTAATGGGAAAATCAATCAATGGGAATGCGCAAGGGGGCGGTTCTGTTAGTGATTTTGAGAGAACCGGTGGGCGCGGAAATGGCTGGGGCGTAGGTAATGAAAACGGAGAAGGTGGAGGAAGTGGCCAAGGAGCAGGTGGTGGAACTGGAAGCGGCATTGGAACAGGTATTGGCCCTAGAGTAACCAAGGGAGATCGTAGAATTATAAAAACATACTCATTTGAAGGCGACTTGAACAGAGCCACCCTTTATGTCAACATTTTAGTTTCCCCTGAAGGAATCGGAAAATTTGTAAGCTTTGCAAAAGGCTCTACCAACACCAGCGCATCGTATCGTCAAGCCATCATTCAATACCTAGCGAAAATGCGATTTGACGTCGCAGCTCAGGAATCCATGGTAACCGTGCAATTTAACTTTCGGATTAATTAATTCAAGGCAACCGTTCTGTTTATGAATTACCAGGAAACGATCGCCTATTTATATGAAAAACTCCCTTTATTTTCCCGGATTGGAGAAGCCGCCTATAAGAAAGACCTCCACAACACCATAGCCCTTTGCGAAAAAATTCAAAACCCGCACCAAAAAATAAAAACCATTCATATCGCAGGTACAAATGGGAAGGGGTCGGTAAGTCACATGCTTGCCTCCATATTACAACAGGCAGGATATAAAACGGGCCTCTACACCTCTCCTCACCTATATGATTTTAGAGAGAGAATTAAAATAAACGGAGAAATGATCAGCGAAAACGCCGTAATCAGTTTCACCGAAGCCATCAATCCCTGGATTGAAGAAATAAGTCCAAGTTTTTTTGAAGTAACAGTAGCGATGGCTTTTGATTATTTCTATAAAATGAATGTTGATATTGCCGTAATAGAAACCGGCCTTGGTGGAAGATTAGACAGCACAAACGTAATTAATCCAATTCTATCAATTATAACCAATATCGGTTGGGACCATATGAATCTGCTTGGGAATAGCCTTGAAGCTATCTCCCTTGAAAAAGCAGGCATTATCAAAGAAAATACACCCCTAATTATCGGGAAAAAGCAGGATGAGTCCTGGCCAGTTTTTACTTCCATTGCAAAAGAAAAAAATGCAAAATTATATTTAGCACCTGCCTGCTGCCAAGTAAAAGAGTATCAGTGGAACAACAATTATCTTTCGGTTACGATTCAAAAAGAAAACGCACTACACGCTTATCAACTAGATTTATTAGGCGTTTATCAATTAGAAAATATTTCTACGGTTTGCTGTGCAGTTGATCAACTCAGTAAAAATGGGTTTATTATCACAGAAGACAGCCTAAAAAGAGGATTGAAAAGTGTATCTACGATAACAGGATTCCAAGGCCGTTGGGAAAAAATAGCCAGCAACCCCACTGTAATATTGGATGTAGCCCATAACGTTGATGGCATCCAACAAGTATTGCGACAATTAGAATTGATAGACCATACTCACTTACATATGGTTATCGGGATGGTAAAAGACAAGGAAATTGAAAAAGTGCTCCTACTACTTCCTAAAACAGCAACCTACTATTTTACGCAGGCGCAATTACCTCGCGCATTACCAGCGCAAGAGTTAGCCACCAGAGCAAATGAAATTGGGCTTAAGGGCACTGTATTCAATTCAGTAAATAACGCCATACAAGAAGCACAAAAAAATGCAAGAGCAAACGACTTGATTGTGGTGTGTGGTAGTTTATTTATTATCGGAGAAGTAGATCGAGCTAATTTCTCCTGATAAATTATAATTCCCCAGTTAAAGCATGTCCGGTAAGCTGTATAAATACATCTTCGAGATTAGCTGCTTTCATTTCTTTTTTACGTTCAAAACCACTCGCCAGCAATTGATCGATCAATAGATCAGGTGTGCCCAAGGCAATGATCTTGCCTTTGTCCATAATTGCAATTCGGTCACATAAATATTCCGCCTCGTCCATGTAATGCGTAGTTAGCACAATTGTAGTACCCTGCTGTTGGATGGTTCGTATCAATTCCCAAAGACTTCTTCGGGCTTGTGGGTCCAAACCAGTTGTTGGCTCATCCAGAAAAATGACTTTTGGCTTATTCACTAAAGAAGTGGCAATAGAAAAACGTTGGCGCTGTCCTCCACTCAACTCCTTTACTTTTGCTTTTGCTTTATCCTGTAAATTAACCAGTGAAAGAATGTGAATAGGATCAACAGAACAGTTGTAAAGACCTGCAAAAAGCTCGATTAATTGTACCAGATTTAAACCAGGATAATATCCGCTACTTTGTAATTGAACTCCTATAATCTTTTTGATTGAGGCAGGTTCCGTATCCAACGAATAACCACATACTGTTACGTTACCACTTGTCTTTTCCCGAAGTGTTTCAACAATCTCCAATGTAGTGGACTTACCCGCTCCGTTTGGACCTAATAACCCAAAAATTTCCCCTTTTGAAACAGAAAATGTTATAGAATCTACAGCAGTCAACCTGCCATATTTCTTAACTAGATTTTTTACCTCAATCACTTGTTCAAGCATTTCTCAAATGATTTTCAAGCTCATCCATCATCGAAGAGCTCCCTACAAAAAAAGGACATCGCTCGTGCAAAGAACGAGGTATAATATCGAGCGTACGAATCAATCCATTCGTGGCTTTTCCACCAGCTACCGTCACAATAAAAGCAAAAGGATTACACTCGTAAAGCAATCTTAATTTACCCTCAGGTTTTGCAGTAGTACCTGGATACATAAATAAGCCCCCTTTAATGAGATTGCGATGGACATCAGCAACCATGCTCCCTACATATCGTTGGCGCAATGGCCCTCCCTGTGCGGCTGGTCTCGACTGGCAAAACTGAATATAATTCTGCACCCCTTTTTCAAATTCAAAAAAGTTACCATGATTGACAGAATAAATTTTTCCGCGCTCGGGACAGCGGAGATTTGGATGGCTTAGCGTCCATTCTCCAATAGAGGGATCGAGTGTAAACCCATGTACACCTCGACGAGTTGCATAAACAAGCATAGTAGAAGAACCATAAACTATATATCCAGCTGCCACCTGCTGGCTACCTGCTTGCAAAAAATCTTCTTTAGTTACGACAGTACCTACCGGAGTTACCCTACGATAAACCCCAAATATTGTCCCTATCGAAACATTAACATCAATATTGCCACTTCCATCTAAGGGATCAAAAAGACAAACATATTTAGAATGAATACTCTTTGCATCAGTGAACGCAACAAAATCATCTAGCTCCTCACTTGCAATACCTGCACAACTGATACCATGTTGTAGAACACGAATGAATTGATCATTGGCAAACACATCTAGCTTTTTCACCTTTTCACCTTGTACATTTATAGAACCCGCATCTCCGAGTATATCCACCAATCCAGCTTTGTTCACCTCCACATTTACCCGTTTTGCAGCTAATCCGATATTTCGTAACAAATTTGATAATTCTCCCGTTGCATGAGGAAAATCTCTAAGCTGCTGGATAGTAAATTCATCCAGCGTTTGTACAGTACGATTAATTGACATTTGACAAAGGCATTTGAAGCGTTAACAATTGTGTGATCTTTTTAGCAACAGGAATAGTATTCAACAAAGCAGGTTTCCAAACTGGCATACCTTCTAATTTTTCAATTAGGGCTGTCTGAAGATGAGGATAGTTTTCAAGCCCTCTTAAAACTTTGAAATTAACAGGTGTGCCATCCCGATCTACTATAAATTCAATTGAAATATTTGTTTTAGAAAAACCGATAGGCAATTTTGATTGCAAAGAATCTCCTACTTCATCTAAAAACTTGTTAAGCGAAATTGCTCCTCCAGGATACTGGGGCCATCGATCTACCATTTCTACCACATTCGCCACTGTACGAATGCGACTTGAGGGTATAGCTTTTATAGCAGATTGCTTAATTTCTTTATTGGGAATTGTAGCAGAAATTGCAATAGGCTTACCTGTTGATCCACTGTTTACATCATTAATATGATAGGACCCATCTTCCGTAATCATTACAATAGGTAATTGTTGAGTCCGCTGAAAAAAGTAATAGGCAGCGGCTAATTTTTCTGAAAAAAACTTTAAGGCCGGATCCTCTTTACATAATTCATTTAAGTAATCCCTGCCTTTGGGTATATCAAACCGACACGGAAAAATATGAACGGGTATAAAATCTTGGCCAGCGTCCTTTGCATAAGTAGCCAAAATATATAGCTCGTCAATCTGTTGATCAGTAATAGGGATACATCCAACTGTTACACAACTTCCATGTATATAGATATCACCCCCGGGTTTTAAGGAATCACTTAAAATACGATCGCTTGCATTAGGATAATTTAATCCAAGGGAGAGATAATAACTACTAAGTGGATTAAACTCATTGATGTAATAAAAACCCTCAGGCACTTGATAATCGCCTTGTACACGTTTAGGACCCAGTGAACCAGCTAATGCGCATACATTATATACTTTAAACAATGAATAAGTAGTAGACTTTTCTTCTTTTACCCATACTTCAAGTTGGCTATCATACTTAAAAGACCGAATATACATTGCACGGGCAGGCCATGACAGTTTTTTTGCAGCAAATTGTTTTTTGAGGGTATCCAGTTTGCGCTGCATGGCCTCTTGTGGGCGAGGAAAACTACGCTGATAATCTGCGAATGAAAGATAAGAGGCGGAAGGTCCTGAGCCTAGTCCCGGAGACAACTGTGCAATTCCCTTAACAGAAAATAATAAGCCCCCTATACAAATTGACAAACAAGTAAGCCAAGACTTGCTCCTACCAAAATATTCTATTTGCTTTTTTATGATGTCGGTCATCCGTTATAGATTTCCTCTTGCCTCTTGTTCCCTTTCAATTGCTTCAAAAAGTGCTTTGAAATTACCCTTTCCAAAACTGGTAGCCCCTTTTCGCTGAATTATCTCAAAAAAAAGTGTGGGACGATCTTCTACAGGCTTTGTAAAAAGTTGTAATAAATATCCTTCATTATCCCGATCAACTAAAATTCCTAATTCTTTCAATGGCGTCAAATCCTCATCAATAGTTCCAACCCGCTCCAACAAATCATCGTAATAAGTGGTTGGAACTTGTAAAAACTCAACACCTCTATTTTTTAACGCTGCCACTGTCTTGACAATATCATTGGTAGCCATTGCCACATGTTGACATCCTTCTCCCCCATAAAAGTCAAGGTATTCTTCAATTTGACTCTTCTTTTTACCTTCTGCAGGTTCATTAATTGGAAACTTAACAAATCCGTTGCCACTACTCATCACCTTACTCATTAATGCTGAATATTCTGTTGAGATATCTTCATCATCAAAAGATAAAATATTTTTAAACCCAAGTACTTCCTCATAAAAACTTACCCACTTATTCATTTGATTCCAACCTACATTACCTACACAGTGATCAACATATAATAAGCCACAATCAGTAGGCTTGAAAAAAGGGTTTGACCAGGCTCTATACCCAGGCATAAAAACTCCCTTATAATCTTTTCTTTCAATAAATAAGTGTACCGTATCTCCATAAGTATGGATACCGCTCATCACAACAACTCCATTTTTATCTTCCAGCCGATTCGGTTTCAAATAACTTTTTGCACCACGTTTCGTTGTCTCCTCCCAAGCTTTTGTTGCATCTTGCACACGCAAAGACAAACATTTAACTCCATCACCATGCTTGTAAACGTGGTCAGCCATTTCATTATTGCTACGAAGCGGAGTGGTTAACATAAAAGTCAACTTATGCTGACGTACCACGTAACTTGCTCTATCTTTTATCCCTGTTTCTGGGCCTGCATAAGCTAACGCCTGAAATCCAAATGCGCTCATGTAATAATGAGCAGCCTGTTTTGCATTCCCAACATAAAACTCTACATAATCAGTCCCCTCTAAAGGGAGAAAATCTGTATCAAGAGGTAAATTGGAAGGAGAAACGGACATTGTTTTCATGGTCCAAAAGTAGAATATTTTCCCCTCACTACTATCTTTGCAAGATGACAAAAGTGGGCATTCTGGGGGGAGGCCAATTGGGACGTATGCTGCTAGAATGCGCAGACCAGTTTCCTGTAGAAACATATGTGCTCGAAAATGATGAAAACTGTCCGGCAAATCACCTATGTAATCACTTTTACAAAGGGGATATTAATGACTTTGAGACAGTTTATTCCTTTGGAAAGAAATTGGATTGCATCACCATTGAAATTGAACAGGTAAATGTAGAGGCACTTGAGCAACTGGAGTCGGAGGGCATTCGTGTTATACCGAAACCTTCCGTTTTGAAAATCATACGAAACAAGATCACCCAAAAGCAGTTTTATAAAGAACACCAAATTCCAACCCCCGATTTTATTATTACACCAAACAGAGCTGCTTTAAAAGAATTTACAGATTTTCTCCCGGCCATGCATAAAATTGGTATTGGCGGCTACGATGGGAAAGGGGTACAGCTGCTAAGGAATCAGGAAGATATTGTTCATGGCTTCGACGCCCCTTCGGTATTAGAAAAGGTGGCGGATATTGATAAAGAAATAGCGATTATGGTCGCTATAAATGACAAGGGAGATACCGCTATATTCCCCCCCGTGGAGATGATATTTGACCCCGCCTTGAATTTATTAGATTATCAAATATGTCCAGCTACAATCTGCTCCGCAACAATTGAAAAAGCGAAAGAAATTGCAATACGCTTAATAAAACAATTTTCCTCCCCTGGTGTATTTGCGGTTGAGCTTTTTGTTGACAAATCAGGAGATGTTTTAGTAAACGAAACGGCTCCTCGCGTACATAATAGCGGCCATCATAGTATTGAAGCCATATCAACTTCACAATTTCAAATGGTTTGGCAGGTATTATTAAATATCCCGCTAGGACCAACACAACTATTACAGCCCTCATTAATGGTAAATATTGTAGGTGCGGAAGGTCATTCGGGGCCCGTTCAATACGTTGGTTTTGACAAACTAAGAGAAAATCCAGCCATTTTTGTTCATCTTTATGGAAAGGCTGTCACTAAGCCCGGAAGAAAGATGGGACACGTAACCGCACTGCTACCCAATTTAACAAACTGCGCTACAACAGCACATTGGATCAAGTCGACACTACGAACAGAATCAAACCCAAAAGAAAAGTGAAAACAAAACGTCTAACAACCGGCAACCAACATTTTTATGCCGGCATTTTTTATGTATGAAAAGATCTACCCTATTCATCTTATTTCCAACCTGTCTAACGTTGCTTGCATGTGGTGATTCAAACCAAAGTAAAAAAATAAATGAAAAAGCGGGACAGAACGAAAAAAATAAGTCTATCGGCGTACATGTTTACATCGTAAAACCGGAATCCTTCACAGAGGAAATTGAAGTGCCAGGCAATGTAATTGCTAATGAGTCGGTTGAAATTCACCCGGAAATGGCTGGTAGAATCACTGCCTTAAATATTCAAGAAGGTAAAACAATTGAAAAAGGAACACTGATTGCGAAATTATTTGATGGCGATCTCGTTGCGCAGTTAAAAAAGCTTGAAGTTCAGCTTCAATTGGCCCAAAAAACAGAAGAACGTCAATCTCAATTATTAAAGGCGCAAGGAATCAGTCAGCAGGACTATGATATCAGTCTAATACAGGTAAATAACTTAAAAGCCGATATTGGCATTGTTAAAACCAACCTAGACAAAACAGAAATCAGAGCCCCTTTCACAGGTAAAATGGGACTAAAATATCTTAGCGTAGGTGCTTATGTTACCTCGGCTGCCATTATTACTTCTATCAATCAAACCAATATTTTAAAAGTAGATTTTACTGTTCCAGAAAAATATATTGGAAAAATTGCAGTTGGACAAAAAATAACTCTCTTAACCGCAGGTACAAACGAACTAACTACAGGGATTGTTATAGCTACTTCATCTGCAGTACTTGAAAATAGCAGAAGCCTTCAAGTTAGAGCGCAATTAAAGAATCCAAATAAATCTATTCTACCCGGCAGTTTTGCAAAAGTAAAAATTGGCTTTGCCCCAGATTTACAATCTAAATTAATTCCGGCCCAAGCAATTTTACCACAAGCAAGAGGTAAAAAAATAATTCTCTATAAAAACGGAATTGCCTTTTTTCAGGATATCATTACGGGAATAAGAAGTTCCGAAAAAGTACAAATTACCGAGGGGATAGAATTAGGTGATACGGTGGTAGTAACCGGATTAATGAATGTACGCCCTGAGTCTAAACTTACAATTACCAAAGTAGTGAATCAATAATCATGAACATTGCCGAGCTAAGTTTAAGAAGACCAGTGCTAGCGGTGGTGATGAACATCATCATCGTTTTATTTGGAATAATTGGTTTTAGGTTTTTGGGAGTCCGTGATTATCCAGCAATCGATCCCCCTAATATCAGTGTCAGAACCTCCTACCCTGGCGCTAATCCAGAGATTGTTGAATCACAAATCACTGAGCCCCTTGAAAAAGTAATTAATGGTATTGCAGGAATACGAAACATCACTTCGTCAAGTAGTAATGGGACCAGCAATATTAATGTTGAATTTGAGTTGGGTGTTGACTTGGAAGCCGCTGCCAATGATGTAAGAGATAAGGTTTCACAAGCAGTTCGTTCGCTACCTTCTGACCTCGATTCTCCTCCTGTTGTTGCCAAAGCGGATGCTAGCTCAGAGTCTATTATTTCGATGACTGTACAGAGCCCCATTCGAAATCCTCTACAAATAACAGAGTTTGCAACCAATGTTCTTGTTGAACGATTACAAACCATCCCTGGCGTAAGCGGAATACAAATATGGGGTGAGAAAAGATATGCCATGCGAATCTGGCTAGATCCTAATAAAATGACAGCCAGAGGAATAACTGTAAATGATGTACAAGCGGCCTTATCAAGAGAAAACTCAGAATTACCTTCTGGTAAAATTTATGGAAGTTCAATAGAACTTTCTGTTCGAACTTTTGGCAGACTCAACTCAGAAGAGGACTTCAGTAATGTAATTATTAAAAATATAAATGGAACAGATGTTCGACTGAGTGATATTGGAGAAGCCAGCCTTGGCCCAGAAAACGAAGAAACACTCCTAAGAGGTAATGGCATTCCAATGATCTCTGTAGCACTCATCCCTTTGCCAGGATCAAATTATGTTGCCATTGCTGACGAATTCTATAAAAGAATAGAGCAAATAAAAAAAGATGTTCCTTCAGATATCACTCTTAATGTAGGAATGGATCAAACGAAATTCATCAAAAATTCGATTTTAGAAGTACGGGAAACATTGATGATTTCATTTCTACTGGTGGTCATGATCATTTATGCCTTCTTCCGCGACTGGCTCATTGCGTTACGACCATTAATCGATATCCCAGTATCACTAATAGGTGCTTTTTTCATTATGTACATAATGGGATTCACCATCAATGTACTTTCACTGCTTGCTATTGTACTTGCCACAGGTCTTGTGGTAGATGATGGTATTGTGGTAACAGAAAACATTTATAAGCGAATCGAAAAAGGAATGAACAAATGGCAAGCAGCACTGGAGGGTTCAAAAGAAATTTATTTTGCTGTCATTGCTACATCAATTACACTGGCCGTAGTATTCTTACCCATCATTTTTCTAGAAGGATTTGTAGGTCGATTATTCAGGGAATTTGGAGTGGTTGTCTCCGGTGCCGTTTTAATCTCTGCATTTGTCTCGTTGACATTGACACCGGTACTCAATGTGAAATTAACGCGGAAAAACCCTACTGCACACTCTTGGTTTTATCGGTTAACTGAACCATTTTTCAATGGCCTAGAGAAATCCTATGATCGATTGCTCACCGGATTTATGCATATTAAGTGGGCAGCCCTTGTTATCATTGCACTTTGCGCTGGCGCAATCTACTTTATTGGGTCAAACTTGCAATCAGAATTAGCCCCCTTAGAAGATAGAAGTCAATTCAGGATACAACTAACCGCACCAGAGGGTACCTCATTTGATGCGATGGATAATTACATTACCAATGTAACTGAAATGGTACTTGATTCTATTCCTGAAAGAAGAATGGTATTTAGTCTCACTGCGCCAGGTTTTGTAGGAACTGGCAATTCTAATACTGGATACTTACGCATCATGCTTGTAGATCCAAATGAAAGAAAACGATCTCAGTCTGACATTGTAAAAGCCGTCAATAAAAATATTGGCAAATACAACATAGGGCGCGGGTTTGTTATTGAAGAGCAAACCATTTCTGTAAATCGCCGAGGGGGACAGCCCGTAGCGTTTGTTATACAAAATAATAATTTTGATAAACTAACAAAGGCACTGCCTAAAATTTTAGAGGAAGCAAGAAATAGTAAAATACTTTTAAATCCAGATGTTGACCTCAAGTTCAACCGCCCAGAAATTAAAGTTGAAATTGATCGCCTTAAGGCTGCCGCACTGGGTGTAAGTATCACAGATGTATCGCAAACATTGCAACTCGCTTATAGTAATCGTAGGATGGGATACTTCACAAAAGATGGCAAACAATACAGTGTAATTGGTCAGGTAAGCAGATCAGAAAGAGACGATCCAGGAGATATGCGTTTGCTATTTGTGAGAAATAATCGAGGGGAATTAATCAGTCTTGATAATTTGATTATTACATCCGAAACAAATAGCCCTCCTTCCATATTCCATTTCAATCGTTATAAATCTGCAACGGTGTCTGCTGGCGTTCAACCTGGCTATACAATTGGAGACGGAATAAATGAAATGGAAAAAATAACGAAGAAAGTATTAGATGAAACATATTCCACCGCCCTAACAGGGTCATCCCGCGACTTTAAAGAGAGTGGCAGCAACACAGCTTACGCATTTCTATTAGCACTTGTTTTGATCTTTTTGATACTGGCCGCACAGTTCGAAAGTTTTGTCGATCCGCTAATTATCATGTTCACTGTACCGCTAGCGATAGCTGGCGCCGTGCTATCCCTTTGGCTATTTGATCACACTTTAAATATATTCTCGCAAATTGGAATGATCATGCTAATTGGATTAGTAACAAAAAATGGAATTCTAATTGTAGAATTTGCCAATCAGAATCAGCTGAAGGGCATGAACCGAGTTGAGGCTGTGATCTATGCATCTGGACAACGACTTCGCCCAATTTTGATGACCAGCTTGGCCATGGCATTAGGAGCCTTGCCACTAGCACTTTCCTTAGGAGCTGCAGCAACCAGCCGCATCCCTCTAGGCATTGTAATAGTAGGTGGGGTTAGTTTCTCTTTAATACTGACCTTGTTTGTAATTCCTGCGATGTATGGTTATTTATCACGACCAAAGAAAAAAAGTGAAATAGACAATATCATCGGATCTGTCAATTACCCTGCATGAAAAGACTAGTTTATCTCCTATTCATTCTCTCCTTTTCTTTAGCAAACGCGCAATCGAGCTATTCAGCAATTTCACAACAGAATTCACCCATTCTGACTTTACAAGAAGCCATTGAACGAGTACTAGCCAACAATTACGGACTACGCATTGCCAGAAATGACTCAGCTGCATTGGCCATTGAAAATGAATTCAAAAATGCTGAATTTTTACCAAGACTTAACGCTACTACTGGTCTCACTTTAAATAACAACGATCAATATCAAAAATTTAGTGACGGAGCTATTCGAGAAAGAAAAGGAATCCAATCTGAAAATATCTCTGCGGCAATTGCTTTAAACTGGACTCTTTTTGGAGGGTTGCGTGTTTATACTGTACGTGAGAAAGCCGTGGCCTACCAACAATTAGGCGACTTGAATTTACGCAACCAGGTTATTAATACCATTACACAAGTAAGTAATAGTTATTATTCGATTGTCCAGCAACGGCAACAATTAAAAGCACTTGAAGAGCAATTACAAATCAATCAGGAACGCGTAAAACTTGCTACAACTAAACTTGAGATTGGAACCGGAACCAAACCTGATCTTCTACAAAGTAAAGTAGATTTAAATGCGCAAAAGGCTGCACAGCTGGAACAACAAAATGTATTGATCAACTTAAAAAATGAGCTCAATAACTTAATGAATCAATCTCCAGGTACTGTATTTGAAGTGGAGGACTCCATTCCATTTACAAAAGAAATATCCTTAATAGAATTACAAGAGAATGCAGCAACTAAAAGCCTCCCCTTGCAAGTTGCTAAAAAAAATATTGATATCGCCGCACTTACCATAAAAGAACAAAATGCAGAACGTTGGCCACAGATCAATTTTAATTCTAATTACAATTTTACTAGGTTAGATAACAAAGCAGTGGTTAACCCCTTTCAGCCTTTATATAGCAGAAATAAAGGATTTAATTACGGACTAACAGCCACCATTCCCCTATCTAATAATTTAAGTTCACGAAAAAACATTGCACAGGCAAAACTAGATTTAAAGCGACAAGAACTAGTGTATGAAAATCAACGTAATCAATTAAACCTTGCGGTTGTACAAGCATACAATCAATACCAATCTTCAAAATTATCCTTACTGCTAGAGGAAGAGAATATTCAACTCGCTAGAGAAAATGTACGGATTGTTTTAGAGGTTTACCGACTCAACTCAACTACGCTTATACAGTTAAAAGAGGCGCAAAAAAGTCTACAAGATGCTTACACCCGTTTGATTCGTGCTCGCTTCCAAACAAAATTAGCCGAAACCGAACTACTGCGTTTAAAAGGAGAGTTTCAACCCTAATCGAACCACTCTCAAAAATTTGTCATTTCTTTGCCTCTAAATGGCGCAAATGAACCCGGTTATAGGTATCATCATGGGAAGCGATAGTGATCTTCCTGTTATGCAAAGTGCAGCAGACATTCTTAAACAATTTGAGATTCCACATGAGCTAACAGTTGTATCGGCGCATCGTACGCCCACCCGTTTAATAGAATATGCTAAAAATGCAAAGGAGAGAGGGCTTAAAATTATTATAGCGGGGGCTGGTGGAGCGGCTCACTTACCTGGCATGATTGCTGCAGTGACTACTCTGCCTGTTATAGGAGTACCTATTAAATCTTCGAATTCCATAGACGGCTGGGATTCTATTCTCTCCATATTGCAAATGCCCAATGGAGTGCCCGTTGCTACAGTAGCACTAAACGCTTCAAAAAATGCAGGCATACTAGCCGCCTCCATATTAGGGACAAGCAACGAAGAAATTTCAAAAAAAATAGCTGCTTATAAAGAATCGATGCAGTCTGAAGTAATGCAGAAAGTTGAAAAACTAAAAAAAGAAGGGTGGGAAAATAAATTTGATTAGGGCAAATACAACAGTGTAAACTGTTGCTCCAGCGATAAGGAAACTTGAGCCACCTGGTCAAGCCAATCAAAACCATACAGAGAAATAAACTCCCCGCAATTTAAATAACGTTCCTGCAGTTGCCCTTTAGGGAATAATTCATTTTTTAGTACTTGTAATTGCTGCTCGTTGGTAGTATACTTTTTTCTAACTGCCTTTTTCATTTTCTTTTCTAATTCCGCAGCCTGATCAGTGGCTCTTTTTTCCAATGCAGCAACATGTGCAATAAGTGTAGGATCGACTTGTGCTGCTTTTTCACGTAAGCCTTCATATAATTCATGTAATAATTGCAACTGCTCAGTCAGAGAAAACTGCGCTACATCTTCAGCGGTTAATAATTGGTCACTGATTTCTTGTGTAGATAAAAATAACTGCTGGGCCGTTAGCTGTAGTCCAGCAATTTTCTTAGCTATATCCGGCTCAATCAACTGAAAGGAATTACGAAGTATCAATAGCGGAAATGGAACTCCAAACTCTTTAAACAAAGCACCAAATTGCATCCAATAGGCTATTTCACTTCCTCCACCCACAAATGCAACGTCTGGCAATATTGTGCATTGATAAAGTCCTCTAAGTATCACATTTGGACTAAAGCGCTCTGGATAATTCGAGTATTCTTTTTGTAATGTAACGGCATCAAATGTAATAGATGAACCCACAACGCTCCAGTTACTCCCAGTTTTATCGATCCTTTTTCTGGATTCTTCCTCTAAGTAAAAAAGATTGATCGGTCGTACATGGGCCTGCGCCTCATACCCTAACTGCTGTAAAGTTTGAATAGAAGGCTGCAACATTTTAGCAGTAGCACCAGGCTCAAGATCACGTTGAATTGGTTGCAGAAACAAACGCTTTAACTCACGATCATCAGGATTCAATATCACCAACCCATGTTTTGAAAACAGTTTATCAACTAATTTAAACGTAGCATCAGCGATCGTGCAACCCTCAACATAACATGAACGCAATAGCGTGATCCACTCTACTCCTTTTGGCAGAACCCCCAATTCTCCTTGCAGCCGATCTAACAATCCAAGTAAGGAAGCATCAACCTTCATCCTTCCTACGGCACCTGTTTGCTTCGTTTCCCAAACAAAAGTTGAATTAGTTAGATGAATATGATTCAACTCTTCCAGATCCGCATCCTCTGCCCCCAAATAAAAGACAGGAACAAAATGATACTGCGGAAATTGACTCTTGCAATACTTAGCCAATTGAATGACATGTAAAATCTTGTAAATAAAATAAAGTGGGCCCGTAAACAAGTTATTCTGATGGGCTGTTGTAATGGTGAATGTTTTCTCGGAGACTAAACTTTCAATATTTGATAGAACCGCAGCACTTGTCTCCACTGCTTTATATTGCTCTCGCAGCCGCGCAACTACTACCTCTCGATTAGGGCTTCGTTTTAAACGCTCCTCAATCGATTGCTGTAAGCCTTGCAAGTTAACAGGCCTTATTCCCAAAGAAGCAAATCGCTCTGGATTAGCAACAAAGTCATTAACTAACCCTGAAAAAGCATTCGTTGATGCGTAGGTAATATTTTCGGAATGGATTGGCATGTAAAAGGTAAAAGTAAGAACAAGATTAGAAACGATCTACGGCAAACGGAGTTATATCCATAGACAGGGGTAAATGATCAATAATTTCTGCAACCAATTTTCCAGTGCCCGCTCCCAAACTTAGCCCCAGCATAGAATGTCCCGTTGCCACCGTCAAGTTTGAGTAAGCGGCTACTCTCCCAATATAGGGAAGCCCATCAGCGGAACAAGGCCGATATCCGTACCATACTTTTTCCAATGGAGGAACAGATAGAGCAAGATCAGGATAGTATCTTTTTACTGCATTTACAATTCCTTGCACCCGATTTAGACGAGGAGGGGTTTGATGAGAAGTGATTTCCATGGTTCCACCAAACCGAATTGAAGTGGAGGTAAAAGGAGTGACCGCCACACGACCCTCCACCAAAATGGCAGGATAATTAAATCCATGCACGAAATCATTTACAGTTATTGAATACCCTCTGCCAGGCATCATTGGAATGGATATATCCAATTCAGACAACACACCTCTGCTCCACGATCCCGTTGCAACAACTACTTCATCTGCTTCCAAGGAACCCTGATCATACTTTACACCAGTTACTCTTTTACCCTTGATAATAAATCCATTTACAGCAGCATTAGATATAAACTGTACGCCAGCATCTCGAAGTTGTAAAAGCAAAGCTTCGGTCAACTGATTGGGAGAACAATGCGCATCACATCCAAAATAAAGAGCGCCCTGTGCATCTATAGTTAGATTCGGCTCTGCTTTATTTAATTCTTCTTTACTTAACAGCTTTGTGTCAGTCAATCCTAATGCATGCGCTTGCTTGAGCGTATCATGTGCATGTTCAAATTTTTCAGCAGTCTGAAATATTTCCAACAACCCTTTTTGTTGGTACAAGAACTCAAATCCTGGCAACTGAGACCAGTTTGAATACTCTTTTTTACTTAATAAGGAAATATCACGCAATGGAATTGCAGCAGCAGCTGCGCGATTTGAGGTAGAAGAACGAACAAAATGCAACCCCCACTGTATCAAATTCCAATCTAAGGTTGGCTGAATATAAAATGGACTTTTTGAATCAAACATCCACTTTAAACCCTGTTTAACTATTCCGGGTGTAGCAAGTGGAATAAAGTGACTGGGACAGATATAACCTGCATTTCCCTGCGAGCAATTTGACAAGAAGTCTGCCTGGTCGATAACAGTGATTGTATGCCCGGCTTTACGCAAATAAAAGGCACTGCTTAGTCCAATGATTCCTCCCCCAATTATTACAACATGCATATACTTTAGTTAAATTACTTGAAACCCAAACGCATAAGGATCATCCGCGTCATCGATGATAATCGTGTTGTACCCATATATTTTTGCCCACCCTCTAATTGAGGGGATAATTGCATTATAACTGCCTACGGTAGTTGTGCCCTCAATACAACCCTCAAACGTGCTTCCAATGATGCTCTCATGTATGAAACGATCCCCCACCTTTAATTTTCCAGCAGCGGCCCATTGCGCCATACGGGCACTGGTTCCCGTACCACAAGGTGATCGATCGATCGCTTTATCCCCATAAAAAACAGCGTTTCGCGCAGTAGAAGTTGGATTGATTACACTTCCTGTCCACAAAATATGACTGCATCCCTTTATGGTGGAATCCAATGGATGTGCCACCTCTATTAATTCATTGATTTGTTGGCGCAAGACCCTAGAATAAGCAACCAATTGCTCGGCCTTGTAATGTTCAAGCCCCTGAAAGTTTTTCTGTGGGTCAACAATTGCATAAAAATTACCGCCATATGAAATGTCAACTGTCAACAATCCTAATCCAGGACAATCCACCTCAAGTTCTTTAGTATGTAAAAAAGAGGGGATGTTAGTAAGCTCTACCCAATCCACCTTTAGCTTATCCCCTTTGTAAGTGCTACCGTATTTAATTTGTATTAAGCCAGCAGGTGCTTCCATTCGTAATGTGCCGGGAGTTCGAGGCTTAATGAGTCCCTCTTCAATTGCAATCGTAATTGTACCAATTGTTCCATGACCGCACATAGGCAGGCAGCCACTTGTTTCAATAAAAAGAACGGCTACATCATTTTGAGGGTCATGTGGCGGATATAGAATACTACCACTCATCATATCATGCCCTCTAGGTTCAAACATTAAACCTTTACGAATCCAATCAAATTCCCGCATGAAATGAAGGCGCTTTTCACTCATTGTTTGCCCCTCTAATTCAGGCCCACCTTGCCGCACTAAGCGAACAGGATTACCACAAGTATGCGCATCAATACAATGGAAAACAGCGTTCATGGTAAATAGGATTAGGGAGTAAAGATATCAACTAATCAAAGTAAATTCGTACAGATTTACACCATGGAAACCTACGGAAAAATACTATTAATTGCCATGCCTGCCTTTTTGGTTTTAGTTCTTTTCGAGAAGCTATATGGGCGATTAAAAGGTTTTGACACCGTCCATCAAATGGACATGATCTCTTCTCTAAGCTCAGGTGTAACCAATGTAACAAAAAGCGTGTTGGAGTTAACCATCGTCATTGCAATTTATCCTTTTTTGCTAAAGCATTTTGCAGTTACTTCAATTGAAAACACCTGGATGGTTTACCTGATTACTTTTATCATTTTAGATTTTAATGGCTATTGGATTCATCGATGGAGCCACCGGATTAATCTATTTTGGAATCTCCACATTATTCACCATAGTAGTGAAGAATTTAATTTGGCTTGTGCTTTACGCCAGAGTATTTCAGCGTTCTTCAATTTATTCACTATTCTTTTATTACCCGCAGCATTACTTGGAATTCCCCAACAAGTCATTAGTACAATTGCTCCACTCCACTTGTTTGCACAATTTTGGTACCACACCCGTCACATTGATAAAATGGGTTGGTTGGAAAAAATAATTGTAACACCCTCCCACCACCGGGTACACCATGCAATCAATCCAGCGTACATAGACAAAAATCTCTCCCAGATATTTATCATTTGGGATAAGCTTTTTGGAACGTTCGCAGAAGAAAAAAAAGAGATTCCACCTGTTTATGGAATTACGCGACCTGCCCGAACCTGGAATCCAATCCGTATCAATTTTCAACATCTTTGGCTACTGATAACCGACAGCTGGCGTACCCGTAACTGGACCGATAAACTAATGCTTTGGTTTAAAAAAACAGGATATAGACCAGCTGATGTTCAAGAAAAATATCCTGTACAAAAAATTGAAAACATCTATCAATTTGAAAAATACGATACGCGAACGTCGTTATTATTTACCAGTTGGGCCTGGACACAGCTCGTTTTTTTACTGCTTTTTATTTCCTATCTGTTTGGCTCTATTGCAGCCATTAATGAGCAAAATACTTCATACATCTATTACTATGGAGCTTTCATTTTTATCTATGTATACGCACTAACTGAATTTATGGACCGTAAGCCATTTGCACTTTTTTGGGAACTCCTAAAAGCAGTGGGCGGTTTTACCATTTTATACGTTCAACAAGATTGGTTTGGACTATCCACTCACTTTGCAGACGCAAGTTTACTAGTAAAGAGTTATCTAATTTTTTCCTTGGGAACTAGCGCATGGTTTTGGTATACACACCAGCAAGAAGATCGTGGGTTATCAAAAGCCTGATTACTCCTTAACCCCATTATGGTAACGGGGTATACTTGTTTGAGCAATATCCTTTAAATAGTCGGGCAGTAATTCTTCAGGCCAATTTTGATAGGCAAGCGGACGAATAAATCGCTTGATAGCATCGGCGCCAACAGCGCCAAATCTAGAGTCGGTTGTGGCTGGAAAGGGCCCACCATGATGCATGCTCTTACAAACTTCTACCCCGGTTGGAACTCCATTAAAAATTAATCGACCACAACGTTGTTCCAATAATCTGATTAATTCCTGACTAGCCTTTGCTTCAGAGACCGTCGCCATTAAAGTGCATGTCAATTGACCTTCTAATGCTTCTGCCACCAAGAGTAGTTCGGCATAATTTTTACATACGATGATTTGCGTGTAGGGACCAAAATTCTCTTGATGTAGTAATTTATTTTCCAGCCAATCTGATGCAGACACGCGTGTGAGCAATGGCTGTCCCTCTCCCACTCCAGCCTGCTGCTGTGATTGAGCAATTAACTCCACTCCTTTTTGTGCAATAAGCTGCTCACTTTTTGTTCGGTATAAATGTTCAATACCCGCGTGCAATAAAAGGGATGGTTGAATTTGGTTGGTTAACTTGATCATTTTTTCGCAAAACAGATTGAGCGCTTCACTCTGAATACCTATAAGTAACCCAGGCTTGGTACAAAACTGCCCAACTCCTAATGTGTAAGAAGCCGACAATTGAGCTGCTATTTGCGTAGGCTCCTGCTCTAATTTCTCAGGCAGTAAAAAAACGGGATTAACACTTCCCATTTCAGCAAATACAGGCACCGGAATAGCCCTTTGTGCCGCCCAATCAAATAATTGCTTTCCCCCTGTAAATGATCCCGTAAAGGCAACAGCACTAATTAATGGATGCTTCACTAACCATTCACCCACTTGAAAAGAAGCCCCATAGATATGAGTAAAAACTCCAGGTGGCAGATGGCAAGTGGCAATTGCATTTTCAATGCAAGAAGCGGCAATTGAGGACGTTTTAGGATGAGCCGGGTGCGCTTTTACAATAACAGTACAACCCGCTGCTAATGCGCTTGCAGTGTCTCCACCAGCCGTTGAATACGCAAATGGAAAATTACTAGACCCATATACAACAATAGGCCCCAGAGGAATCATATGCTTTTTAATTACAGGTTTTAAAGGCTGCGAACTGGCATCCTGATCAATGGAGGCTTCTAACCAATAGCCTCTTTCACAGGCATCCCCATAACTTTCCAATTGAAAAATAGTGCGATTTAACTCGTTATTTAACCGCGCCTCTGGCAAATTAGTTTCCATGGCTGCTGCCGCAACCAAGGTGGATCTTTGCTTTTCTAATTCACTTGCGATTGCATGCAACAACCGGTTGCGTGTTGCCAAAGTAGATTGGCTAAAGGTAGAAAAAGCAGCATAGGACGTGGTTACACATTCTTCAATTTGCGATTTTGTAAAATCTGGATAAATCATGAAAAGAAATTAAATTAAATTAACAAGCAGGTCTGTTTGCAAGAGCTGTATGAATCACTTCAAGAACGCGCGCTCTTTCCTCCCCTACCAACGTCAATCGTGGTGCACGGACATACTCACTTCCAATCCCCACTTCCTGTGCCGCCAGTTTTATATACTGAACTAATTTAGGGTGGATGTCTAATTCAAGTAAAGGCATGAACCAGCGGTAGATTTCGCGAGCCTTTTCCAATTCTCCTTTCTGTACCAAATTCCAGATCGCAACAGTTTCTTTTGGAAAAGCATCTACTAACCCTGCAACCCACCCATGTGCCCCTAAACATAATTCTTCCATGGCAAGGGTGTCTACTCCACATAAAATTTTAAATCGATCGCCAAATCGATTCAGCATCCGAGTAAGATTCGTTACATCACGAGAGCTTTCCTTTAGCGCTTGAACATTGGGGCAATCAATCAATACATCAAAAAGTGCTGGTCTAAAATCAATTTTATAGTCAACAGGATTATTATAAATCATGATGGGCAATTCCGTAGACTGTGCCACCCTTTTAAAAAAATGTGCCGTTTCCCGATCATCACTCTTGTAGCGCATAGGAGGCAATAGCATTAATCCATCTGCGCCCCATTTTTGAGCAAGTTGCGTTTGTGCAATCGCATCAGCAGTTACAGATTCAGCAATATTGAGCAGCACAGGAACACGGCTTCCTGCAAAAGCTCTTGCGCTCTTTACCAATATTTCTTTTTCTTCAACCCGAAGCGTGCTAGCTTCTCCCAATGAGCCACCGATGATTAATCCATGCACCCCTGCATCCAGCTGAGCAGCAAGATTTTTTTCAAACAATGGAATATCTACCTGATCAGCACTTGTAAATGGGGTAAGCAAAGCGGGATAAACTCCCTGCCAATTGACCTGCATAGTTCAGTTTTTTTCTAAGATAACTAAAGATTGAATGAGGAGACCAATTCCCCCTCCAAATCGTAGTCGTAAGCCTTAGTAATTTTCACTTGCACAAAGTCTCCAATGGTCAATTTTTTATTTGTATTGACAACCACTTCGTTGTCCACTTCCACAGAGTCGAATTCAGTTCTTCCTAAATAACGACCCGCTTCTTTTTTATCAATCAAAACACGATAGACCTTTCCTACTTTCTCTTGATTCAATTCATAGGAAATTTCCTGTTGAAATTCCATAATTTCTTGCGCACGTGCTTCTTTTTCATCCTGTGTTAATGTATCTGCTAATGTATGTGCAGAGGTATCTTCTTCGTGTGAATAAGTAAAGATTCCCACGCGGTCAAAACGATGTAAAGCTAAAAAACTCTTTAGCTCTTCCACGTCCTCTCTGGTTTCACCAGGAAAACCTGTAATCAAAGTAGTGCGCAGGCAAATACCTGGAACTTTTACACGAATGGCATCTATGAGCTCTTCCATTTCAGAACGGGTAATCTGCCTTTTCATCGCTTTCAACATCGGATCGGACGCATGTTGTAAAGGCATATCCAGATAATTACAAATGTTGGTTCTCTCACGCATCACATCTAGTATTTCCAACGGAAATTTAGAAGGATATGCATAGTGCAAGCGTATCCATTCCAATCCTTTTATATCCGCCAATCGATTAAGCAAGTCGGGCAATGCTCTTTTCTTATACAAATCCAATCCATAATAAGTGAGCTCTTGCGCAATCAACATAATCTCTTTCACTCCTCTTTTTACCAGTAGTTCCGCCTCTGCTACTAAAGACTCTAGGGTGCGGCTTATATGTCCGCCTCTCATGAGAGGAATAGCGCAGAAAGAACAAGTACGGTTACATCCTTCTGAGATTTTTAAATACGCATAATGAGAAGGTGTAGCTAGCATTCTCTCACCGATCAATTCAGACTGATAAGTTGCTTCCAGTTTTTTTAGCAACTGAGGGAGTTCCATTGTTCCAAAATAGGCGTCAACTTCGGGTATTTCAGTTTCGAGATTTTGTTTATATCGCTCACTCAAACATCCTGTAACGTATACTTTCTCAAGCTTACCTTTTCTCTTTAATTCTACTTGCTCCAAGATTGTATTAACGCTTTCTTCCTTCGCTTTATCAATAAATCCACAGGTATTTACTACAACAATTTGGTGGTCTAGTTTTGTATTCTCGTGAACTACCTCAATTTCATTGGCACGTAGCTGCCCACTGAGCACTTCACTATCAACCATATTTTTACTACACCCCAAGGTGATAATGTTCACTTTTTTAGGATGTAGCGCTTTTGTTCTCATTCTTTTGAAATGGTTGTGTTTGAAAATAGACTATTTACAAAAGCCTGCTTATCAAAAATCAGTAAATCTTCGGCCTGCTCTCCCACTCCTACGAATTTAACAGGGACTTTAAATTGGTCAGCAATAGCTAAAACAACACCGCCCTTTGCTGTTCCATCTAATTTGGTCACTGCAAGTGCAGTAATATTCGTAGCCGCAGTAAAATGACGTGCCTGCTCTACTGCATTTTGCCCAGTTGAGCCATCCAATACTAAGAGCACTTCATGCGGAGCATCTGGAATTGTCTTTTGAATGACTCTCCGAATCTTACTGAGCTCTTCCATCAAATGCGTCTTGTTGTGAAGCCTTCCTGCCGTATCAATTAACACAACATCTGTGCCTCGCGCCAGGGCACTTTGTACCGTATCAAATGCAACAGCAGCAGGATCGCTTCCTGTACTTTGCTTTACAATGGGAACCCCAACGCGCTCACTCCAGATGGTGAGCTGCTCAACCGCAGCTGCTCTAAAAGTATCTGCCGCGCCTAACAAAACCTGCTTTCCGGCTTTTTTGAAATTATACGCCAACTTACCAATTGTTGTTGTTTTACCAACCCCATTCACTCCCACAACCAGTATAATATAGGGACGATAGGGTAACTCAGATTTGAAATCATAAAAATCTGTCTGCGTGTTACTTACAAGAGTTTGCTCAATTTCATTTTGAATGAAAGAATGCAAGCTTTCCGCATCCCCAAACTTTTGATCGGCTGCCTTTTTCTCTATTCTCTCTACTATCCTAACAGTGGTCTCTACTCCTACATCTGACCCAAGCAAGGCCTCTTCCAGCTCAGTTAGTAACTCTTCGTCCAATTTGGTTTTACCAGCAATGGCATTAAAGATTTTAGCAATAAACCCTTCCCGCGTTTTTTTAAGCCCTTGGTAAAGCGACTCCTTTTCTTGACGACCAAATATTTTATTGAAGAATCCCATCGACTTTAATTAAAAAAAAAGCTGTCAGACCGAGGTAAGACAGCTGTATAAGACACCCATACCGGGAATCAATTACTTCTGGGCTAAAAACTCTTTCACTTTATCCTTGTGTACCATTTGCTCCTTAAAAGTGTAAGCACCTGATTTGGGGCTGCGAACAGCCTTAATTACTTTAGTATAATTTTTTGCCTCTGCTGCCTGCTTAGGATCTTTCTTGATCGCGGTTTTTGCTGCTTTTGCCATGTGTGCGCGTTAATTCAGTGATTGAATAATTTATTTAATTTCCTTGTGAACAGTCACCTTTTTGAGAATGGCATTGAACTTTTTCAATTCCATACGCTCAGGATTGTTCTTTTTATTTTTTATAGTGATATAGCGGCTGGTACCAGGCTTTCCACTAGCCTTGTGCTCGGTGCACTCTAAAATCACTTGTACGCGATTACCTTTTTTTGCCATGATTAGTTCGCTTTAAACATTAAATTTTTTCGCCTTGCGCTCTTAATTTTTTTACCACACTGTAAAGGCCATTTTTATTGATGGTTCTGATAGCCTCCGTAGACAATTTCAATGTGATCCACTTATCCTCTTCTGCAAGGTAAAAACGCTTGCGCTGAAGATTGGGCAAAAAACGACGCTTGGTCTTGATATTAGAATGGGACACCTTATTTCCACCTACTGGTGTTTTACCGGTGACCTGACATACTCTTGCCATATAACACAAATTTGGGACGGCGAAGGTAAGGGAAATCAGGGATTTAACAGGAAAAATAGTCATTTTTTTATCCGCCCTTTCCCTCTGCAATTCCGAACATTCCTCCTTTGCTTGAATACCCTTTTAGGGTACCTTTGCAGCCTGGCGGAGTGCTAATAGCCAGCCATTTAAACAATAAAACACATTTTATGGCATATGATGTAATCGTTTTGGGAAGTGGGCCTGGAGGCTATGTAGCCGCCATCCGGGCTTCTCAGCTTGGGCTTAAAACCGCCATTATAGAAAAAGAAAGTTTAGGCGGGGTCTGTTTAAACTGGGGATGTATCCCTACCAAAGCCTTACTTAAAAGTGCCCAGGTAAACGAGTACATCAAACATGCTAAAGATTTTGGAATTGAAGCTTCTGGACAGCCTCAATTTGATGCCGTCATTCGCAGAAGTCGTGGTGTAGCCGATAAGATGAGCAAAGGCGTACAATTCCTGATGAAAAAAAATAAGATCGATGTGATCATGGGTTTTGGCAAGTTAGCAGGAAAAGGGAAGCTAGAGGTTACTGATAAAGACGGTAAAAAACAAACCGTAGAAGGAAAACATATTCTTATTGCAACGGGAGGCCGTAGCAGACAATTACCTACGATGCCAATCGATGGCAAAAAAATTATCGGATACAGAGAAGCAATGGTATTGCCTGAACGACCTACGTCCATGATCATAGTGGGCAGTGGCGCAATAGGTGTTGAATTTGCCTATTTCTATAACAGTATGGGTACAAAGGTTACTATCATAGAGTTCTTACCACGTATTGTTCCTGTAGAAGATGAAGATATTTCCAAAGAGCTGGAAAAGCAATACAAAAAAAGCGGCATTGAAATTCTTACTAACAGTGAAGTAACTGCAGTTGATACGAAAGGAACGGGTGTAAAAGCTACAGTAAAAACCGCAGCAGGTGAAAAAATAGTTGAAGCAGATGTACTGTTAAGCGCCGTAGGATTTGCAGCAAACATAGAGGGCATTGGTCTAGAAGAAACAGGAGTAAAAACAGAAAAAGGAAGAATTATTGTAGACAAGTTTGGTCAAACAAATATTCCTGGCATCTATGCGATTGGAGACTGCTCACCTGGGCAAGCATTGGCGCACGTTGCGAGCAAGGAAGGGATTATTTGCATTGAAGCCATTGCCTACAACGAGAAAAAATATAACCACAAACCTGAACCAATCGATTATAATAACATTCCGGGATGCACCTATTGCGTTCCTGAAATTGCCTCAGTTGGTTATACTGAAAAGCAAGCAAAAGATGCCGGATACGAAATCAAAGTGGGTAAGTTCCCACTCAGCGCCAGCGGTAAGGCCTCTGCAGCTGGCCATACAGAAGGTTTTGTCAAAGTAATTTTTGATGCCAAGTATGGCGAATGGCTAGGAACGCATATGATTGGATATAATGTTACCGAGATTATTGCCCAAACAGTAACAGCCAGAAAATTAGAAACCACCTACCATGAGGTGCTAAATTCTATTCATCCGCACCCCACAATCAGTGAAAGTGTGAAAGATGCCATAGAAGTGGCTTACGGAGAAGCAATTCACCTTTAAGATAAAGAAAAGGGCCCCCGAAAACGGGGGCCCTTTCACATAAGCATGATTGAGGTTGCGACCTGTAAACCCAACAATACCATATAGACATCACTATCTGTTAAAATGCTGCACCTCATATTATTTTTTTTAGGATTTATCCCAGGTTAGACACATTGAGGCTAATTTAGATTCATGAATAAGACTGGTTTACCCCTTCTGGCCCTCCCCCTTTTTTTTACTATGCTAGGTTGCCAGAATACAGGCACCCCCACAAAAGATGAGAATAGCCCCAAAAAACTAAATCCCTTGAATTTTTCAGTGGTGGCTACCTACCCACATGATACCAGTTCTTACACGCAAGGGCTACAGATTTACAGGGGCCGTCTTTTTGAAGGTACCGGTCAATATGGAAGTTCTAAGCTGATGGAAATCGAATTGAAAACAGGAAAGACACTACGTTTCATTCAACTTAATGACACTTTTTTTGGGGAGGGTATCACCATATTAAGAGATACGATTTACCAATTAACATGGAGAGAGAAAAAGGTATTTTGCTATACACTTGATTTTAAAAAGATAAAAGAATACGTAATTGACAAAGAAGGTTGGGGTCTTACAAACAATGGGAATGATCTTATTCTCACTAATGGGAGCGGAGAGTTATATTTTTATAACCCGCACGGAATGGAACTAATCAAAAGCCAACTAGTAACTGAAGAAGGAAGCCCAAGCTATAACCTTAATGAACTAGAATATATTAATGGGTTTGTGTACGCCAACCAATACGCCACACCTTATATTTTAAAAATCGATCCTACTACGGGTGAAGTAGTTGGAAAAGCAGATTTTACCTCTTTACTTACCCAGGCACAATCTATTTATGCGGGAGCGGAGGTTTTAAATGGAATTGCCTATGATCCTGAAAGCAAAAAGATTTTTATAACGGGCAAATGGTGGCCTCAATTATTTGAAATCACGCTGAGTCATTGAGTAACCACATAAATGAGTGAGCTACTCCTATCCACTTCACTCATTGTTGTACGAGCAGAACGGAGTCCTTGCCAAAAGCCATCTACATAATTAATTTTTCCAAATTGATAGCGGGTACTCAGTAAGGAAACATAAAAACTGTCAAACCAAAGTGGTTTTTTGGCAATAACGCGTAACCCGTTATTCTTCATCAATTGCTCCATGGAAAAGGGAGAAAAATGATATAAATGTCGGGGAACATCATAGGCAGCCCAGTAGGGACCGTAATGATATGCATCTAATGAAGTATAATTAGGCACTGCAATAATTAAAACCCCTTCTGGCTTGAGCAATTCTTTTAGTTTTTGAAGCGTGAGTTGTAAGTCGTGGATATGCTCTAAAACATGCCAGAGTGTAATAACATCAAATTGCGCAGGTTGCAAATTTTGTAATGCACCTAGATCTAATAAATTAATTTCAAATTGCACAGCAGCTACTTGCCGGGCATCAGCATCGGGCTCAATTCCTGTAGTGATCCAACCAGCTTGATTCATGTGACGCACAAAAGCACCAGTACCACTTCCATAGTCAAGTAGTGCGCCAACTTTTTTACCAGTAATATCTTCGATTAACTTCCTTTTTTTTGAGAACATGTATTTACGCACCCATTGGTAAAGCTGATTGATGACCCCTTTATTTGAGTTGGTGTGAGAGATATACTTTTCTGACTTGTAATAAGGGCCTATTGATTCTTTGTCAGGCGCACCTACTGTGAATCGAAGTGAGCAATTTTCACATTCAGCAAGTGAAAACAACTGTTGTGTTATTGAAAAATCTTTAACCTCAAAAACTAATTTCCAGTTCTGCGCCCTACATACTGGGCATGGCATATGAGTTATCGCTGAAGTCACAATGAACGATATTGTAGGGAGGAACCTTCTTGAGGTAAAATCTTTCCAGGATTAGAAATGGAGGATGGCTGAATGCGTCCCGTCAAAAAGATCAATCCTAAGAGTGTTAAACCTGCAATAAATAAAAAAACACCAAGCCAACTTAAAGGAAGAACTCTTTTAGTTTTTTGAGATAACCGTTTAGACATCTCTGCCGAATCAGATTCTAATTCCCCCACTTGAATAGCATGAATCGCTTCACTTCGGATTACCTTTTCTGCCGCTACAGCTTTGAGTTGATTTTTTATTGCTCCAGGTTCAAAAAAAAGTTTTTGATCACTCCCTGCTCTCCATACCCCAATCCCCTTCCATTCAACTGATTCAGCGCCTCTCAACTGCTTCAATTCTTTTACAATTTGGAGATACGCAGGTTCATCATTTTGTGAAGCCATTGACTTGCGCAGCTTAAGCCATGAAAAAAATGCACTGGCATCAACTCTATCAGAAGACTCAAAAAAATACGTATGTACAGGCGGTGTAATCAATCGCGTAGTGATGTCTAATTGAGCAGAACCTTTTTTGACGCACAAATATCCTAACCCCTCTAGTGGCAATTGTCCTGAAAAAGCTAGGTATTCAATAAAAAAAGGAATCAATGGCGCATTTTTAGCTGTGGCGAAAATACGACACCAAACAAGAAATTAAACCCATAGACTGGATATTGATTCCAACGCTGATAAGATTGATTAAATAAATTATTGAACTGCCCCCATAATCGCCAAGACTGATTAAGCTTAAATTCCAAACTTGTATTTGCATCAAAGGCGCCCTTACTTCTAGCAATCATTCCACCCTTTTGTAAATAAGAAGCCCCACGCCATGCGTAAGCAGCAACATCAAGATAAAGATCTTTCAATACCTCAATATGGCTGGTCAGTTTGATTTCCAAAGGTAGAAGCCCCCATGCACGTGCTTGATTTTTCAAACCCGAAAACTGATTAAACTGAAGGCCAGCACGCACAGACATCCGATCAGCAACCTGGTAACCAATTTCGCCAGATAGTTGAATTTGTTGTAAACGAGGTTCAAAAACTACTAAAAAAGAGTTTCCTTTCGTGAGTGAAGATGTATCATTGATAAAAAGTGGAACATCTTTTAATATAATCCATCCGCCATTTAGGGAATATGAAAAATGTGATGTAGAGGCTCCCTTAATTCCAACATATACCTGTGATGAACGTGTATTCTTAATCAAACTTGGCGCTTGAATCCAATTGTTTGTCCGGAAAAGCCCTTGATAACTATTAACCTGGTTATTACCCTCCCACCCCCATTGAAGAATCATTCGGGTACTATCCAATTTGAAAGTTCCATTTAAGTTGGGCAACAATGTAAATCCAGACCCATCCCAAACAGGACTAAGTCCGGCTTGAATGGTAAACTTCCGATTCCAATGTGATACCGCCACCTTAGAGGCAGCAACATTGTTTACAAGCGACACTCCATTGTTAATTCCAACATTGATTAATGATGCATCCACTAATGCAGACACCTGCCAGCTTTCATTGAGATTTTTATGGAAAGGAACGGACAGTCTGATTGACTTTTCATTGTTACCAATTTGATCAGAAAAATACCCCGCCGCTATCTGAGCCCCAACCGATATGCCGTAACTAGATGGATGGATTGTTTTTACCCCTGTTTGAAAGGTAACTGCAGAGTAATTTTGACTATCCTCTTTAGATATCGGCAATACTACTGGAACGCGAAAGCCATAACGATTCACCTGATCCAAATTGTAACGAACCCCTGCATCAACACTTAAATTTTTTGATAAAATTTTTCGGAAGCCGTTGAGTGAAACTTCAGTTTGCCCAAATTTTTGCAACGGAAGTTTACCTGTTGCCCGTTGATAGAATGCAGATGCGGACAAACCATTATTTGTTCCCTCTCCTTTGCTAAAATAAAGCTGTGCGTAAGGTGATCTTAAATTTCCATAACCCATTTTGGCATATAATTGATCAGAAAAAGGAGAATCAGATTTGATAGGTAAAGCAAGAGGTCGTAAGGGAGATAGCTGGAAAGGTGGAATGAAGAGTCCAGAAGCCGTAGCATAAGAAAGTGCTAGACGATTTGTATCTGCTACAGGTAGATTTGGCAAGAACTGAAATTTTGAACTATTCGCAACCTGTGGACGATACGCTGAGACAATATCAACACTTTTAACTTCAGCATTTCGCTGTGCATTCAATGGGTTGATGAATAAAAAAGAACCTATCAGCCAGCAAAACAAGCGAAGAATAGCAGTTGTTTTATGAGCATTATTTATTCGCATTATTAATTGCCTTTTTCATTTTTTTTAACTACCTCAATTTTTTCCAACGCCTCTTTACGTAATGAAGGATCATTAGCATTTTCGTACACACTTTGATAAGTAGCCTGTGCATTGAAATAGTCTTTTTGCGCCAGATAAATATCGCCTAACAACAAATAAGATTTTGTTACCCACCACTCATATGAACCAGACTTGTTAATGGTTTCAAAAGCCATCTTTTCAGCCAACTTCCATTGCTGAAGTCTAAAATGGGAAAGAGCCAGTTCATAGCGAGCCTCCGCTGCCAAAGCAGCTTTATTTAATTGTGGAACACTAACAAGCAATTGCTGCCCCTCTGTTTCTTTACTATCAATAAAGCACTGCCTTGCTTTTGCCAGCGCACCTAAGGCCTGATCTTCTTTGCTACTCTCCTTAAATAATAAAAGAGAATCACCAAACTGCGAAGCCACTGCCCAGTTTTTTTGCTGATAATTTGCACGCAGTAACGCCCTAAAAATTTCAAGTCGGTCTTCCGTTTTTACAGTTAAAGGAATTAGCTGCTCATACCAATAAGAGGCTTTTTCAAGCTTCTTGAGTTCAAAATAATAGATTCGCGCAAGCATTAAATTAGCCTCTAACCGGTATTTCCCCGGATTGGTATTTAATAGTTCTTCCAATGGCACTACTGCATTCTCCCACTCCTTTCGTAAATAAAAAGAGGTTGCCAGTCTAAACTGCGCATCAGAGTAATATTTGCCCTGTGGAAACTGATTTAGATACTGCTGAAGAGAAGATATAGCACGCGCGTAATCTTTTGCATCAAATTGCTGTTCGGCCACCAAGTATTGCAATGAATCCTCCAAATTAACAGAAACAGTTATCCCCCTCTTTTTTAAGTAAGTGGTATATTCAGTTGCTCTACCCAAGTCAACATATACTGCTTTCAACTCTTCCAATGCATCCGCCGCTTCAGCAGAACCTGGATATTGTTCAAAAAGACGCTGGTAATAAGATAAAGCCTTTTCATTTTCGTCAAGGTTATAATAAACGACAGCCGTTTTAAATAAAAGACCAGGCTGCTCCGCTGTACCTGTATTTTGGAGCAGATCTTCTAAAACCGGGAGTGCATCACGAAACCTTTCTCCCTCCATGTAAGCATCAGCTAAGCTCATTTTTGAATTCAAAACATAAGGCGATTGAGGATAACGAACAATCAGCTCTTTTAATAACCTTATTTTATCACTTACATTATCTACGCCGGCTATTGCTGCGAGTTGAAAATATGCATAAGGGGCAGCAGGAGCATCCATATCTACAAAAGCCTGGTATACCTGTTTAGCATTTTTGTATTGGCGTAAAAGCAGCTGACAATCTGCTGCGCGTAAGCGCGCATCTAATTCCAACGATGTATTACCAGCCTGAACACCATACCTGACTTTTTCAAATTGACTCAGTGACAGTTTATATTGGCTAAGATTCAAATAGCAATACCCCAGGTTATAATATGCATGAATGGGTGAGGCCTCCCCCGACACGACCCCTCCCAAAGAAATATATTTATTGTAATAAAGAATTGCCGTGGCGTATTCTTTTTGGAGATAACAAACTTCGCCTAGCCAAAAATGTGCTACCCCCAGAATAGAAGTAGCCCATTTATCATTTATAATTCGAAGTAAAAGCTTTTTTGACTCCGCTAAATCACCATCATAAAAAAGCTCAACAGCCCTTCCAAAACGAACAGAGGGAATGAGTTGTTGGGTTTGAGATGAAGACCCTTCAATCTGTTCAAGCAACTGGATGGCACGCTTATAGTTACTAGAAGCTGCAAGCGAAGCAAACAATACCTCTTGCGCCTCAAGCAAAGAGGATGACGCTGGATTATTTCGAATATAAATCTCCAATTCGCGCACTGCTTCGTCAAAATAACCTAACTCATAGCTAAGTTTTGAAAAGTTGAGTTGAGCGGCGAACTGTAATTCTTTCTTTTCTGCACGTTGCATACAGAGTGAGTACGCAGAACGAGCTTCTCTCTTATTATTTAGCTCAACATAAGACTCCCCTAAATAAAAAAGTGAGTAGGCGGCTATTGTATCTGCCAGCGAAGTTAATTTTTTAAAACTCTTAACCGCCTCTGAAAATTGTTTTAGCTTAAACTGTGAAAATGCTACTTCATATTGATCAACGCTAGACGCTCCAGATCTAGTATTTACGTAATTGGATAGCAAGGGCAATGCCTTAGAAAAATCTGCTTGTACAAAGTAAGCATGTCCTAATACCTGGTTGCGTTCAGCAGAAGGGTAAGACGTGTCTTGGAAAAGGGAGGCGTTTTTCTCTAGGTAGTTGATTACTTGTTCAGCCTCCCCTTTTGCCATCATAATTTGGCTGCTGTAGTACACAGATAACTTGCCAAATTTTGGATCATCCTCTACATTTTGAAAATAACGTAAGGCCTCGCTCATCTTTCCTTCACCAAAAAGGATGAGCCCATAATAATAGGTTGCGGCAGATTTATAGACGCCTTCAGGCAGTTGACGTATACTATTCAACAAAGGTTTAGCAAGCTCATATTGCTTTAAAACAAAATGAGAATACCCTTGGTAAAATTGCATTGTAGCAATTTCTGTATTGGTCAAGTTGGCTACCGACAAATATTTATATTGATTTAATACTGCAGCCCAATTTTGCTGCGAAAAATAGTAATTGCCTAAGAAATAACATATCCTGTCTCTCCACGACTGTACAGTGGTTTCGGCAATAAATTGAAGTGCATCAACCTCTCCTTTTTTATCATCTTGCAGTAATTGACAAACAATTTTGGCATAGCGAAACTCTTGTATTTCTAAATCCTGATTTTGCAGAGAAAGGTTTGGCTGTTGAAATAAAACACGTTCCAACAATTGACAGCCTTCTTCTATTCTACCCTGGCGAAAAGTGGAAAGTGCCCTATAAAAAGGGAAGTCTTGTTCAGTAGATTGCTGGGTACGTTGACCAAGCAACGTGTATTGACAAAAAAGGGTGAATGAAATAAACAGGAGTTGCCGCATAATCTATTTCCTATAACGGGCGAATATTGCAAATATTTTCGCCCCGCCCAAGCAATGGTTGCAAACAGATGTGGATAAGTGAGTAATTAGGAAGGCTTTAACAAAAAAATCTTATGTTAGTGGAGTAAAACTACTGGACATGAAAAAATTATTTAGCACCCGGTATACAGAGAACAGTATTTCATTTGCGTTGTTACTATTACGACTCGCCATGGGGGGCCTGATTATTCCACATGGCTTTAATAAATTGATCAAGTTTATGACAGTCGTAAAAGACTTTCCTGACCCTTTCCATATCGGAAGCACCGCATCGTTAGCACTCGTCATCTTTGCTGAATTTTTCTGCGCCGTTTTGCTTATTGCTGGACTCATGACAAGGATCGTGGTTATTCCGCTTATCAGTACCATGGCCATTGCATTATTTATGGTTCATCATAGTGATATTTTTGGAGAAGGTGAGCAAGCCGCTCTCTACCTGGCAGGCTTTTTAGTACTCCTTTTTGCTGGCCCCGGAAAAGTAAGTATGGACAGAATGTTGGGAAATTAGTGGGCATGAATAAAGTTTATGCGTCCATAATTACCATTGGAGATGAATTACTAATTGGGCAAACCATTGACACCAATAGTGCGTTTATTGCCCAGCAACTAAACCATATAGGCATTTTAGTCTTACGCAGAATAGCAGTAGGCGATCGCGCGGATGAGATTCGCTTTGCCCTTGATCAAGAATCAGGCCATGCCCAAGTTATTATTCTAACAGGAGGGCTTGGCCCCACTGCAGATGATATTACGAAGCCTTTTTTATGTGATTATTTTGGAGGAAAGTTAAAAAGAGACCCCGCCACGCTTGCACATATTCAATATCTATTTAACGAAGTGTACAAAAGACCCGGTGGATTAGTAGAGCGAAATCAAAAACAGGCTGATATTCCTGACAATTGTACTCTTTTACCAAACCCTGTAGGAACAGCACCCGGAATGCTTTTTAGGAAAAATAATGTGATTTATGTTTCACTTCCCGGAGTTCCGCAAGAAATGAAAGATATCATGACGGGTTCTGTGGTGCCACTTTTGCAAAAAGAACTTTCCACTCCCGTTATTTTGCACCACACGATATTAACATTCGGAGTTGGCGAATCAGTACTAGCTGAACAACTAATCAATTTTGAAAAAAACCTCCCGCCCTCTGTTTCCCTAGCCTATTTGCCACAATATGGAATGGTTAAACTAAGGCTTACCGCCATAGGGGAAAACAAAGAAGTGCTTTTTTCAATAGTAGAACGCCAGGTTGGTTTATTAAAGAAAGAGGTTGCAGAACATCTTGCCATTGATTCTAACGAAGAGTTAGAATCCTATATAGGCAAGTTACTACTTGCAAGAAATGCCACAGTTGGTACAGCAGAAAGTTGCACGGGCGGCCTCATTGCCAGTTTAATCAGTGCTGTACCTGGAGCCTCACGCTATTATGAAGGAAGTGTAATAAGCTACTCTAACGAAGCAAAACAAAAATTGCTTGGAGTAAAATCAAACACGCTGATTCAGTTTGGAGCAGTAAGTGAGCAAGTGGTCAAGGAGATGGCAAAAGGTATTCTTACCTCGTTGGGTTGCACCTATGCTATTGCAGTTTCAGGAATTATGGGACCAGATGGGGGCACCCCTGAAAAACCTGTCGGCACAGTTTGGATTGCAGTTGGTAACAAAGAGAAAATTGAAACAAAGCAATACAAGTGGGGGTTTGACAGATCCCGAAATACAAAACAGACCGCCCTAAGTGCTTTGAATTTACTACGTCTATTCCTTTTAAAGGACTCTATGGATTGAGTACAATATTGTAGATTTGCACCTAGATTGCTGCTTTTAAATCCTTTATATGGCGATAGTTGAACTGGTGATGCCAAAACTTGGTGAGAGTATCATGGAAGCCACGATTTTAAAATGGCTTAAAAAACCAGGTGATGCTGTGGCCCTTGACGAAACAGTCCTTGAAATTGCAACAGATAAGGTAGATAGTGAAGTACCCAGCACTGCCGCAGGTATCATTGACGAAATTCTTTTTAGCGTAAATGATATTGTTCCCATTGGAACGGTCATTGCCCGTGTTCGTACAGAGGCCACTTCAATTTCCTCTCCTACCAACCCGACCGCCACGCCCACCGTTCAAACTGTAAAAGCAGAAGCGGCCAAAGAAATTGCTTCCCCCATTATTCATCAAGAGACCAAGCCAATTAATATCGGATCCACTCGGTTTTATTCCCCGCTTGTTTTGAATATTGCAGCCAGTGAAGGGATTAGCATGAGCGAACTGGAAAACATTCCTGGTACAGGTAATGAAGGACGGGTTACTAAAAAAGATATTCTGCACTATGTAAGCACCCGCAAACAACCTAGCAGTCAGCCATCACAGGAAATGATAGTGCCAGTTCAAAAAATCCAACCAGAAACGCAGGTGAACCACTCTTTGCCTGTAAGCTACACCGGCAATGTAGAGATTATAGAGATGGACAGAATGAGGAAGTTGATTGCCGACCACATGGTTAGGAGTAAACAAACCAGTCCGCATGTAACTAGCTTTACAGAAGCCGATGTAACCAATTTGGTTCTTTGGAGAGAAAAGGTAAAAAAGGACTTTGAAAAAAGAGAAGGAACTAAAATTACATACACCCCGCTTTTCATTGAAGCAATTGTTCGCTGTATCAAAAAATTCCCATTAATCAATTGCTCTCTTGATGGCAATAACATTGTCATCAAAAAAGATATCAATATTGGAATGGCCACTGCCCTTCCCTCCGGCAATTTAATTGTACCGGTAATCCGTAATGCAGATCAATTTAATATGGTTGGCTTGGCTAAACAGGTTAACCAATTAGCCGATGCGGCCCGCCAGGGTAAATTAAGACCTGATGACACACAAAACGGAACATTTACCTTAACCAATGTTGGGACCTTTGGTTCTTTAATGGGAACTCCCATTATCAATCAACCACAAGTAGCCATATTAGCGGTTGGTGCTATTAAAAAACGACCTGTAGTAATAGAAACACCTGCAGGCGATAGTATTGCCATCCGCCATATGATGTATCTAAGTATGAGCTATGATCATAGAATTGTTGATGGAAGCCTGGGCGCTACTTTCCTTACTGCTGTTGCCAAGGAACTAGAAAGTTTTGACCCAGAACGGCCTCTTTAATCTACAAGATCTAAGCCCCAGTCTTTTCCCTTGTTTACAGCTGGAACCCCTTCCGTTATCCAACGTGCTGGACGTTCTCCTTTCAGGAGCCAATCAAAATACTGTTGCTGCCGTATGGAGATATCTTTTTGATTTTTTCTTTCGCGCAGATTATGCGCTTCCCCATTATAATTCAACATCCATACTTTTTTTCCCAAACGACGCATCGCCGTAAATAGTTCAACCCCCTGATACCAAGGAACAGCCCCGTCTGCATCATTGGCCATAATCACTAAAGGTGTTTTGATTTGAGGAACTTTAAACAGTGGAGAATTTTCCAAATAAAGATCTCGTCGCTGCCACAAAGTGGCTCCAATTCTGCTTTGCGACATTTCATACTGAAATTGTCGATTAACGCCGCTCTCCCAGCGTATTCCTCCGTATGCACTAGTCATGTTGGCAACTGGCGCACCTGCCCAAGCAGCCTTGAAAATAGAAGTCATTGTAACTAATTGTGCCACTTGTATTCCACCCCAACTTTGTCCCTGTATTCCCATATTTGCAGCGTCAATCCACGGCTCTTTCGCAAGTTGCTGTGCCGCGCTAACCACATAATTATAGCAGCTTTTTGCAGGATAGCCGATTTGATAATGAATATCAGGACTGAGTACCACATATCCTCTGCTCACATAAAAAGAAATATTCAAACGACTGCCCGTAGGGGATGGAGGAATATAACTATGCAGCGTGTTTGTGTGGGTCTCATAGAAATACAACAACAAAGGGTATTTCTTTTTAGGATCAAAATTCTCAGGTAAATAAAGAACACCCTGTGCATTTTTTCCATCAATAGCTTTCCACTTGTAAATAGAGGATGTTCCCCAATTGTACTGTTGTTGCTGAGGATTGGTTGAGGACAACTTTGTTTCCGAATCAATTTGCGCTCCAAATTGCCATACATGCAAATCAGGTGAAAGCGCATAACTCTCCTTCGTGTATAAAATCACCGGAGAAGTTTTCGACTGAACCGGGTTTCCATACGTATAAGGCCCTCTTTTTTGTTTTTGCCAGCGTAAATTTTGATCACTCCACTTTGCTAGTGCAAGACCGGCAGACTTGTCTTGCTGCTGTTGAAAACGCCAAAGACTCCACCCTTTTTCCGCCACATATTTCTCTTTGGCATCCACCCTTACATAACGGAGATTTTCTTTTTTAACTCTTCCCTGAAGGGTGATGTTTCGCGGTTTTTTCTGACCATTCAATGCTACTTGCCACGCATCAAAGCGATCATAGATCCAAACAGCAGAATCTCCTACTTCAAAACCTGCTATCCCATAGGGGTCCGGAGGACTGGGAGAATCGTGTTCCTCGTCATATAAAGCAAAGGGGATTTGACGGCTGATCACTTGCGTCTTTCCTTTATACCAACTTACATATTGCTTCAAAGCGTAATCATACCATATGATTGCATCGCCATTTGGAGAAACGAAAGAAGAATACACAACACCATCCAACCCTTTTTTGATCAACGTGGTGTCTCCCGTTGCTACATCTATTTTGTAAATGTCCTTTTTTGATACCCCCTTCCATTGCGTTTCAATGCGGTAACCCCAATCACTTATACCAAAAGCAGTCTCCCCATCTCCCTCAGCCGTAGTGATGACCTGCGAAATTTTTTCAGACTCAAGATGCATAAGAGTTAAGTCATGCAAATCAAAAACCGCTAAATAATTACGCTCCAGGTCTCTTTTTAAATTGAAGAGTTGCTGCGTTTGCAGGTAATCGTCATTATAATGCCATACATCGACTTTTACCTGGTCGATTTCTGGCAAGCTGGTATCCGCCGCAGGCTTGATGGGTGCAGCTCCAAAATAAAGTCTGTTTCCTGATTTACTGAACCTGGGTTTGCCAAACTCACTTACTGTATAGCCTAATTTCATACCCATGGTATTCCGATCTATTATTTGTCGTGCGGTATCATCCATTGCTCGAAATAGAAATAATTTGTAATACTTAATTAATTCTTTAGGCCTTGCATC
>Ga0102864_1000018_pt1 | contig 80337 bp, 70 predicted proteins | sample Colrivmet1449B02_FD_84976 | JGI IMG/M metagenome (GOLD analysis project Ga0102864, IMG submission 84976) | Estuarine microbial communities from the Columbia River estuary - metaG 1449B-02 | ecosystem: Environmental > Aquatic > Marine > Intertidal zone > Estuary | place: USA: Columbia River...
CCGGATGTCATTCAACAAAATAATCTCGGGATTACGGCTTATCTCAAACCCGCACAAATGTTGCACGCGTTGCGCGAGCAAGTGTTGGGCGAAGAACGATTTGACAGAGCATTTCAAGAATATATTCGTCGCTGGGCCTTCAAGCACCCCACTCCCTGGGACTTTTTTCATACCATGGAAAATATGAGTGGCGAAGACCTGAGTTGGTTTTGGAGAGCTTGGGTATTAAATAGCTGGAAGTTGGACGTATCAGTGAAAGACCTTCGCTATAAAAAAGGTGACGCTACAAAAGGTGCTGAAATCACCATTGAAAATTTAGAGAAGATGGTGATGCCATTGGCGATTCGAGTCACCGAGGTAAATGGCAACGAGCAAACCATTCAACTCCCGGTTGAAGTGTGGCAACGTGGTGCACAATGGACATTCAGTGTACTCACCACCAGTGAAATCAAACAAGTAGTTATCGACCCCGATAAAAAACTCCCCGACTGGGACCGCAGTAATAATACGTGGAAAAAGGGGAATTAATTAAATAGCCGACTATCAAGTGAAAACAATTCAGTTTTTAGAATCTTAACTTTCTCAAAATTGGGGTGAAGGGGATTCATTAGATAGTTCGAATCACCTGGAACAATTACGGAGGGTACCTTTAAAACTAAATGTTCATTTTTTTCAACAAACAAATCCCCAATGCGCTGGGTATGTTTTTGTGAAGACGGACTCATCCAATCATTTTTTAAAGTATCAACTGCAACAGTTTGAAATTTAATTGCGTCGGGAATTTGAATTGTAACTAAACAATATTGTGTTGGCTTAATAATAAAGGGCAAGTGTACAGCTAGCTCTAACAGCGCGAGCGATCGAGATTCACTGGTGTAAAGCATCGGCGTACCGACACTATTCCACCGACCTCCATATAGTTCTGCGCCTTCGCCAGAGAGCTTATGGGTGTATTGCTTTTTAGCAAGTCGAAATACAATCATGATAATATTCCGTGTTCAATTCTACCTAATTCACCGCGGATAGCTTCAATCCCATAAGAATTATTAAGCAAATCAAGCGGCCGGATATAGCCCAATGGGATGGATTCAAGTGTTAACCAGAGATCAAAGTTTTTTTTATTACCAAAAACACTCACGCCATAATTGTATAGCATCACAATTCGAAGGATATGCTCGGAACTGGTGGGGCTAATTACTTTTTTCTCTTCTCGAATTCGTTCTAATGTTCTTTTTGAAATACGAAGAAAGTGCGCCCATTGAGTCAAAGTGAAAGGCATCTTTGACACTAATTGATGGAAGGCAGGATAGGAGATCCCCTTATTGGTTTGATCAATGATTTTAAAGAGCGATTGAGGATTCATCGCCTGATAGGTAGAAAGTTGCGCTAATTGATCCGTTTTTTTCATGAGAGCAAGGTACTGCATATTTTACATTTTGTCGTTATGATTATGACAGTTTTCACAATTCAATTATGACAGCAAAATAATAGTTAGCCAAATCCCTACCTTGAGATTAAATACATTATAGAAGGTTTTTTCCACAAAAAAAGCCGCCTCATAGAGACGGCTTTCAATTCCTGCATAGTGATTATTACCGCACGTGTACTTTTCCTTCAATGAGTTTATTACCACTGGCATCACCCACTACTACGTAGTAAATACCACGGGCAGCAGTGCGAAGGTCTACAGGTAATAAGGTATACGGACCGGCAATCGAAAATGCTTTCTGATACACTTTCGCACCTTTCCCATCGTAGATATTGAGTACGCGAGTAGAAGCGCTGCTTCCACTGTAGTAATACGACACAGTGAAGTTTCCATCATTGGGTGAAGGGAAGATGAACAAACGGTTACTAACGTTTGCAGTAATCGTAACGGTCTGCGATAGCGCAGAGCAGAATAGACCGCTCGGCCATGTTTCTCTAATTCCCACCTGATAGGTTCCGAGATCAGTGATAGTTGCTGTATAACTATTGGGAGTTAAAGTGGTGAACGCTTGATTATCGAGTGTCCAATTTGTCGCAATCACACCGCCGGTACTGCTGCTTGGTTGCGCAGTTAGTGTAGTGCTTTGTCCAGGCAGTAACGAAGTATACGGCGCCGCACTGAGTGTAACAGTAGGCACTACGCGTACTGTCAATAATGCAGCAGCTGATGCCACTGGCGTTGAGCAAGTATTGCTGGATACGAGACAGCGGTAGCGATTACCATTCATCGCAATGATCACAGATGGTAATGACAAGCTAGTGGTCGTTGCACCCGCGATATCAGTCCAAGTAGTTCCACCGTTGGTGCTCACCTGCCACTGATAATTAATAGCAGGAACGCTGGAAGCAGCTACCAAGAAACTAGCGGTTGTACCGGCACATACTTCTGCATTAGCAGGAGAACGGTTCACCACTACTGGCGCATATACGATGAGTGTAACTGCCGAAGAGTTCACTGTTGGCGCACAAGTTCCACTCACTACACAGCGGTATTGATAACCACTCATCGCTACAGTGGTGTTGCTGACAACTAAAGTAGAGGTTGTAGCGCCTGTGTAGTTACCCGTGTTGGTGAGATTCACAAATCCAGTTCCTGTGTTTACCTGCCACTGGTACTGCACTCCTGTTCCGGTTGCTCCTACCGTAAAGGAGACAGTAGTACCCGAGCAAGTAGTTTGTGCTTGAGGTTGTGATGAAATAGCAGGGAGTGTATTAACAGTGAGGGTAATAGTATTTGTATTAACCGGCGTAGTACATACTGCATTAGAAAGTACACAGCGGTACTGATAACCACTCATAGCTGGATTAGTTGTGCTGATAGCAAGTGATGCAGTGGTTACGCCACTATAGATTCCACCGTTTGAAAGGTTAGTAAACCCGCTGCCGGTATTTACTTGCCATTGATAAATGACACCGGCACCGCTACCTGCTGTTGTAAAGGTTACACCTGCTCCATCACACACCGTTTGTGAGATAGGTTGTGTGGTAACAGTGGTAGGTGCAACAACGGTTAGTAGTCCGCAACCAGAGGTAAGTGCGGCTGTACATGTTCCATTAACAATACAGCGATAAGCCGTGTTATCTAACGAAACCGGTGCGTTATTGATAGTATAGGTTGCGCTAGTAGCGCCACTGATAGTTGTCCAAGGACCATTACATCCATTCAGACTTTGTTGCCATTGATAGGTAATACTTGCGCCCGTTGCCGTCACAGAGAAACTGACAGCAGATCCTGCGCAAATGGTTTGTGCATTGGGCTGCTGTGCAATAGCCGTAATTGGATTGACAGTAAGCGTGGCACTCGCAGAGTTAGCCGTTCCGCACGAACCACTCACCACACAACGATATAAATTTCCAGACAACCCTAAACCTGGTGCAGTTAATGTATACGTTGTATTAGTTGCTCCGGTAATAGTAGACCAGCTACTTCCGCCATCAGTGCTCACTTGCCACTGATACATACTCACGCCTAATGCCGTGATAGAGAAACTAGCATTCGTTCCGTTACACACAATTTGTGATTGTGGTTGCTGCGTAATACTCAATGCACTCACAACAGACAAAGTAGCTGCATTGGAAGTTGCTGTGCTAGGAGTACAGGTTCCATTAACAATACAACGATACTGATCACCATCCATTGCTAATGTAATACCAGTTAATGTGTACTGCGAACCAGTAGCGCCACTAACAGTAGTCCAAGTGTTTCCTCCATCCGTGCTACGTTGCCATTGATAGGTGAGATTAGCACCAGAGGCAACCACTCGGAAAATATTGGAAGAACCTACGCAGAGCGATGCGTTGGCAGGTTGTGTAGTAATAGTCGTTCCACTTGCAACCGTTAACAAAGCGGTAGTTGACGTAGTGGAATTACCACAGGTATTAGAAACAATACAACGATATAGATTTCCGGATTCTGTTGCGCTCGCACCTGTTACAGTGTAAGTAGCTCCCGTTGCGCCTGTAATGTTACTAAAACTGGTTCCACCATTGGTACTCACTTGCCATTGATAGGTTCCTTCATTAGCAGTGATACTAAATGTTGCGTTACTACCGGTACAAACACTAATATCAGAAGGCTGCGATGAAATCACAGGTGCCGTTCCTGCCGTAATTGTAAAAGTTAATACCCGTGATTGCGCCACAGCACCCGTTGCAGTTCCATTTACAGTAACGGTATAGTTACCGGGTAATAATGTGTTAGTGCCATTCAAAACTACAATAGTGCTATTGCCTGCAGTGACAGGGTTAGTTGTAAATGATACAGTTGTTCCTGTAGGATTTCCGGTTGCAGTGAGTGAAATTGCACCGGTAAATCCGCCATTAGAAATCGTGTTCAATAAGACACTCATATTCTGAGGAGCAGGACAAGCAGCTGTTACAGCAGCAGGAGAACTAAATGTAAACCCAGATGGTGCAGGAATAGTTGTTGACCAAACACCGCGTCCATGCGTAGAAGCAACTAACGTACGATCAGCCGCACGATACTTGAGCATAGTTGTTTTTACATTGGGAAAACTTGGATTCGCTTCCCACACCGTGCTACTTCCATTTAAAAGATCTGTCTCCCAAACACCTGTTTCTGTTGCAATGATTGCTTTGGTATCCGCATCAGGATGAAATACTGCCCAGCGCACAGGCATGTTAGGCAAGTTGCCATCACACTGTGACCAAGTTGTACCTCCATCTGTACTCACCCATACATTATTGACATTATAACTAGAATAGACAGCAATTAATTTATTTTCAGTAGAACCCGTGTTAACACAGTTTACATATCCTGCTGCACCACTGGGTGTAATATCTACTGCAGTGGGTGTAACATCATGTGCATTGGAGACACGAACCACTTTGCCAGAACCTAATCCAAAGAAAACGCGGTTAGCAGTAAAAGATGAAACGTGAACAGCAGATACGTTTTGACTGGCAAACTCTGGAACAGAAATAATAGAAGTTACAGCACCCGCTACGTTAGGAGCTGTTTGAGGATTATCCCAACGTAAATAACTGCCGGCCGCGTTACATGCATAAATAATATTTGCCTGGTTATCGTAATCCCATGGATTGATGAATCGTCCGCTGCTGCTATTAATAGTAAACGATGACCAGTTAGCCCCATTATTGGTACTGCGACGATATACATTATACACATAAGAACCAAACTGATAGTTCCCTTCATTTTGATCGATGGCAACATATGCACCGTCACCGCCTGTTACTTCCACCGAAGAACTAAGTCCGGCATTACTCAATTGGTGCACGCCATTATCCTGTGCACCAGCTAAAAAATAATTGGTTTGTGTGGGGTGAACAGCAACTGCATAAAACTGTTTGATTCGAAGTCCTGTATTACGATCACGAATCGTAGTTCCTTTATCTGAGGAATAATGTACTCCACCGTCGCAACCAAAAATTAGTTTGTTACCTCCATCCCACCATTGAATATCGTGTTGATCGGCATGTACATACTGACCACCGGTTCCTACCCATGCAGAAATACGAGTCCAGGTAGTTCCGCCATCTAATGTTCGTGCATTGTCAATTCCCCCTATAATACACTCCTCCGGATTAGATGGGTTGATACGTACGGACAAATCATACCATCCTTGCGTATTGGCAAAAGCAGAACCAGACACTGTAGTAGGAGGTGTGCCTGAACAGACGGCCCAATTATCTCCTCCGTCAATAGATTTAAATACTTGAGGAACCTGTCCTGAGTTATTTGCAGGAATAGCGTATAAAGTAGTGCCTTGCACAGCTATCTCTGCACGGTTATTATAAGAAGTAAATGGTGTAGTGGGTGTTGACCATCCTGTAGTGCTTGATGCAGTAGCAGGTACGTCTGTAAAGCGATAACTCTGCGCTGAACTAATTCCTGTTACAACGTGTAAACGCGCTTGTGTTGCAGTGGAAGAAATCTCCATGTCACAAATACGAATAGAGGCCACACCCGATGGAGTGATATTTGTCCATGAACTTCCGCCATCATTGGAACGAAACAGTCCACTACGTGTACCGAGGTAAACATTTCCTTGATAGTCGCAAAGGATACGGGTGCAAAATGTATAAGCAGATGAACTATTTAAAAAAGTCCATGTAGCACCACCATCTGTACTTTTGAAAACACCCACTCCTTGCACAGCGTCCGCATTGTAATAGGATTCACCTGTGCAGAGATACATGGTGTTTTGAAAGCCAGGACGTGGGTCCTGACAAATGGCTGCAATCGCCAGATTCGATAAAAAATCATTGATCGGAACCCAAATAGCAGGAGAAGCCGTGATATCCGTTGTCTTCCAAAGTCCACCAGCAACGCTTCCTGCAAAAACTGTTTTTTTATTGGGATCGAGTGAGTCAACCATTAATGCACGAACACGACCAGCAGTAATACCACTATTTGCACGGGAGTTTCCATTGCTGGGACCTACCACATCTGAATTAGGTCCACGCTCTTCCCATGCTAATGCTTGAATACGATTTTGTCGTGCAGCTTCTTTTGCGGTTTCAGTGGCCAGTTTTGCCTCTAATAATTTATGCCAAGGAACTTGACCCGTGCGAGGATCGCGGGTCATTTCAAGTTCCTGCTGAACGGCTAATTCCGGACCATCATATTGAGTGGTCTTTTTCTCTTCTAATGAAGTCCTATTTTGACAGGAAGTCAAAAAAAAGAGAGCGATGGGGGCGCCAATCAAAAAGGTGCGGAGAGAAAGCGTAATTGATTTAAACATATAGGGCTTTTGGAGTTGTCTAAATTAAGTAACTCCTCCCTAAAAAATCACTTTGTTGCAGACTAAAGGGGTTAAAATTTTAGCCAGCAGCGATCATACTTATTTCTACACTTACAAACTTGGGTAATGCGGAAACCTGCACTGTTTCACGGGCTGGATAATCTCCTGTAAAATAGCTACCGTAAATCTCATTTACCTCTCCAAAGCGGTTCATGTCTGTCAAAAAAATAGTGGTTTTGATAACATGGCTAAAATCGAGTCCGGCTTCTGTTAAAATTGCCTTTAGATTCTCCATCACCTGCCTTGTTTCAGTAGCCAGATCCGCATTGTTTAATTGACCTGTTGCAGGATCGATGCAGATCTGTCCAGAAATAAATACCTCACTTTTATAGCGAACGGCTTGGTTATAGGGGCCGATGGGTGCGGGTGCTTTATCTGTTTTGATGATTGTCTTAGACATAAAAAATAGATTAAAGGGCGAATTTAGCTTTATGCGCTTTCTTTGCAAAAATAGTTGGGATGAAGATTGCCCTGATTGGAAATAAAGTTCAACAAGCAGAATGGGAAACCCGCCCTGCGGCGCAGGCCATAGATTGGCTTTCTCACCCGACTGAACTAACCGATCAAACTATTTGCATCGATCTTTTGTTTGAAGAAAAGGGTGAACACGAATCAGCGTTAGTTGCGTTTCAAAAAAAAGGAGGGGTTGTGGTAGTGAATGCAGTGGCAAAAACCTGTAATGAACTTCCTGCTGGATTTTGCCGGTTAAACGGATGGACCGGTTTTTTAGAAAAAGAAAGAATGGAACTTGTTGGTGAAAATGAGACGATACGCCGTCAACTAGAAGTAGCTTTTTTAAACCTGAATCGTCAGCCAGAGTGGGTGCAAGATCAAATTGGCTTCATAGCCCCTCGTGTGCTCTGCTCTATCATCAACGAGGCCTATCTCGCTCTCAGCGAAGGAGTCAGCGATAAAAATCAAATTGACTTAGCGATGCAACTAGGTACTAATTATCCGATGGGACCTTTTGCCTGGGCGGAAAAAATTGGTAAAGCCCACGTGCTCAACTTGCTTGAGAAATTAAGTACTGAATCAAGCCGCTACAAACCGGCTTCCCTATTAAAAGAAGAAGTGTACGCATAAAATGTCATTTGTACTCCATATAGATACGGCGGGACAGACTGCATCCATTGCGATTTCAGCAAATGACACAGTGCTTGTTGAAAAATTAAATGCGAATCAATTTGATCACGCGTCTTGGATACATACTGCACTACAAGAGGCGATGCGTGAAGCAAATCTTTCGCTTGAAAAAATAGATGCGATTAGTGTCACTATTGGACCTGGATCATACACCGGTCTTCGGGTTGGACTAAGTACGGCAAAGGGGCTCTGCTATGCACTTGAAAAACCATTGATTACTATTCCAACGCTTCAATTAATGGCATCTGTTATTGAATGCGATACAAATACTTGGATCTGCCCGATGATTGATGCAAGACGAATGGAAGTATATTATGCGCTTTACGATCAAACATTAAATGAAATTCAGCCTGCGCAAGCGCTTATACTTGACGCTGCAAGTTTTTCAGTAGAATTAGAAAAACAGAAATTTATTTTTTGCGGAAGCGGAGCAGATAAATTCAAACCCCTCTGCCTCTCCAAAAACGCCAGCTTTTCAACTGCGTCAGCAACAGCGGCAGCAATGATACCTATTGCGTTAGGGAAGTTTCTAAAAAAAGAATTTGCCGATCTGGCCTATTGCACCCCATTATATGTTAAAGAATTTTATAGTGGTTCAAGGTCATAGTATTTGCCGGTAAATGGGGGTAACTTCACACGGATATGCATTCTTACACGCTTTCCATCCATAATCCTACAGAACCAGCACAAGCAGTAAACCTTGATCTTTTACTGTTAAAAAAGACCAGTGTGATTTTGCGTGCGCTTAATCATAAACTGCGTCAACAGATTTTACAACTCATTGATCAAAAAGGGAAAGTGACAGTCACAGAAATTTATATCCACCTGCGTGTGGAGCAATCGGTAGCCTCTCAACATTTAGCTATTTTACGTAAGGCAGGTTTTGTGCACACTACCCGCGAGGGAAAATTTATTTATTACTCCATCAATTTGGATCGTATGCGGGCGTTGACCCAATTTATGGATCAATTGTTAAAATAATAGTGACGCACTCGCTCAATTTCCTTGATAAATGGGCGCATAAGTAGCATTCCACTCATGTCTCCACCGGCGATGACTCCATAAATAATTGGTGGGATCTTCCTGAATTACTTTTTCTGTTTCCTTTTTATAGAGCCAGGTCAACTCATCAATGGAAAAGTTTGCAGCATTATCCGTGATCAGCTTGCACTCTAAATGATAATAGCCTCGTTTTTTACGTTTCAGGTCAAGCATCACCATGGCAGCGTTATGTGCAATAGCTCCTTTGGCTGGACCCGCGTGAAAAGGAGTTACCTTTCCAAAAAAATTCATCCAACGCGCAGTAGCAGGACGACTAGGATTTTGATCCGCTCCTAAAATCATAGCAGCGGGTTGAGAAAATATTTCATCGCGTTTGCCTAAAAATTCTTCGGCAGAAACAGCGTGTCCGCCCTGTTTACTTCGCAGGAATAAAAAAAGTTGATTAAACGCAGGTGATTGTATCGTACGAAATATAAAATAATAGGGTGCGGGCAGTGCGGGAGGAATTACCTGATTGACATATTCCCAATTGAACTGATGTGCAGCCATTAACTGAACCGACTTCCCTTTTTCAAGTAGTTCCCTGACAATGGTCAGGTCTGCCGTGCAGTGCTTTTTTATTGCACTTTTCGAAAGCGTCAGCATTTTAATGGACTCCGTAAACGTATCTGCAAAATTTCGGTAAAAAGATTTTATAACTCGATCCAATTCCTGCGGTGTAATAGCGGGAAAGGCCTGCCGAATGTTTTGTTCAATAAGAGCCCGGCGATATTTCACTACCCGCCGTAAAATAAAAGCAGCAAAACTGCCTAATGCATGAAAAAAAGCAAACGGCAACAGAGATAGTAATTGAAAAAATAGGCGAACGAGTAAAGACATGTTTCAAAGTTAACTGACCGTGGTCACTCTGATTAAATCAGAGTACAATATTTTGCGCCATAGATCCTTGACTGGGATAATCAGTGTTATAATGCAGCCCACGACTTTCCTTGCGAAAACTTGCACACTTTACAATGAGATAGCCAATGGTAATCATGTTACGCAACTCTAATAGTTGAGGAGACACCGTGGTATTCTGATACAACTGCTCCGTCTCTTCAAACAGCAGATCCAATCTACGTGAGGCACGTTGCAAACGAATGTCATTTCGAACAATGCCAACATAATCGCTCATGATCTGTTGCAACTCCTTCAAACTTTGCGTGATCAAAATCATTTCGCGAGGCTCGGTGGTTCCTTTTGCATTCCAGTCTGGAATATCAAATTGAAAGTCGATGGCGGCGATTTTATTTTTTGCGTCTGTAAAACAACGATGCGCAAATACCATGGCCTCTAATAGCGAGTTACTTGCTAATCGGTTGGCGCCATGTACGCCCGTACTCGCACACTCGCCACAAGCATATAAATTAACAATAGAAGTGGCACCCCATGCATTGGTTTTAATACCTCCACAACTGTAGTGCGCTGCAGGGGCAACGGGAATTTGTTGCTGATGAACATTTATGCCTATGGAAAGACATTTTTCATAGATGTTTGGAAAATGTTCCTTGAATTTTTTTTCATCCAGGTTACGGCAATCCAGCCACACATGTTCCATTCCCGACTTTTTCATTTCAGCATCAATAGCCCTGGCTACAATATCACGGGGGGCAAGATCTTTACGTGCATCATAGTGTCGCATAAAGTCATCCCCCTGATGATTGCGTAGAATACCCCCTTCACCACGCACCGCTTCTGTAATCAAAAAAGCCTGCCCGCGTAAACCCGGTTCATAAAGAGCCGTAGGATGAAATTGAATAAACTCCATATTTTCAATACGGCCCTTTGCTCGGTATACCATCGCTACCCCATCGCCTGTTGCAATAGCTGGATTAGTGGTGGTACGATATACCTGTCCTACCCCACCTGTAGCCAATACAGTGACGCGAGAGAGTATTTTATCGATTGTATTTGTTTCTCTGTTTAGCACATATACGCCGTAACAAACAATATCGGGAGTTGATTTAGTAATCAAAAACCCTCTGTGGTGTTGCGTAATGAGATCTACAACAAAACAGTGTTTGATCAATTGAATATTTGAAAAAGACTCCACGGCCTGTAACAGAGCCCGCTCCATTTCCTGTCCCGTTACATCCTTGTGATGTAAGATGCGGTGTGCAGAGTGTCCTCCTTCTTTTCCTTTTTTGAAAATGCCCTGATCATCTTTATCGAATCGTGCGCCCCATTCAATAATCTCATCCACGCGGGCAGGTCCCTCTTCCACTACGTTGCGAACAATTGCTTCATTACAGAGGCCATCGCCCGCAATCAGTGTGTCTTCAATATGCTTTTCAAAACTATCAGTAGCGGTATCGCTTACCACAGCAATTCCACCTTGCGCATATTTCGTATTGGTTTCATCAGCTGAAACTTTAGTAATAATTAAAATCCTTCGATCAGGAAACTCCTGTGCGCACTTGATTGCGAAACTGAGTCCGGCTATTCCTGAACCAATAACTAAAAAATCTGTCTGCTGCATATCAATTAAAAAAGTGAATGTCGAGCGCGTTCCCGTTGAACGTATTGTAAAGCTCCAGCGGTTAAAAACAATTGTGCTAAGCCATAGGTGATCATAATAATCAGACCGGCCGATGAAAATGGACTACTAAATTTATCGATGGCTAATGCCGAATCAGAGACAACAAATAATGTTGCACCAACAATAAATAGTCGCCCCGATCGAACCGCTGGCATATACAACATATGAAGAGCTAGTAATAGCATCGTGCTAATAATAGCGCCGTAAATAATAACAGGTGTTTTTAATGCCCCTAATTGCGGAGCCAACCAACTAATCAAAACACAATAATAAATCAATACAGGGAAAAACAACAACCAGCTAAATTTGATTTTTTCTTTTTGCATCACACGAAAAAAGAAAAAACTATACAGTAACTGGGCAATTAAAAATGCGCCAAGTCCGTAAAGAAAAAAAACAGGGGTTACGGTATTCATCAATAAAAGATCACCGCACCATGAAAAAAATAAGGCCGCAATAAAAACAGTAATCAGTCGATTTTTGATCCCACGCGTCTGCTCCCACATAAAAAAACCCAGAATGATCATCAGATGAGGCTTAGTGAGACGAGCCAATACCTCACTCTCCAGCCCAATGCCAATGAGGTGTACAAGTAGCACGACACTATAAAGCGTGATCCAGATTTTTTTATTCATCTTAATTTTTTTCAACCCAAACACCATTCTCCTTTAACAGATTGATGAGCTCGTCCACTGCTACGGCGCTATCTACGTTGCGCTTGACAATTTCTTTGCTTTTGTACAAGGTAATCTTTCCTGGCCCACTTCCCACATAACCAAAATCAGCATCGGCCATTTCTCCAGGACCATTTACAATGCACCCCATGATTGCGATTTTGACTCCTTTTAAATGATGGGTGACCGAACGAATACGAGCCGTGGTTTCCTGTAAATCGAAAAGCGTGCGTCCGCAACTGGGACAACTGATATATTCTGTTTTTGAGATGCGAGTACGTGTTGCTTGTAAAATACTAAAAGCAGTGTTATTGGTAAATTGATATTGATCTTTAACAGGCAAGTAGGTTCTTCCTTTCACTTGCATGGTATCCATCTTAGCTTTGGACTGATACCCTAAGCAAATTCCATCTCCAAAACCATCTAGTAATAATGCGCCTGTCTCCGTAGCAAAATGAATAAGATGTTCATCTGGGTTTTGTCCATTACTATCTGTCATCAAAATAACAGGATTATTTATTTGACGTGTGCCAAGTTCAACAAATAAACGTCGAACAGACTGCATCGCATTACGATTGTTGCTACTTAAACAAAGAACAGCTGTCGGATCATTTGCTATAGCATCTAAATGGGTGTAGTCATTAATGGTAGTGTCATCACTGTAGCAATCAAGCATAACAAAGTTCAACTGCTCACTTTTTACAGCAGCCTGTACATATCCACTTGCATCAAACAAGGGACAATAACTAGAAGAGGCTACTTGTTGCCACGCGGCAGGATAGACGAGCACTTTTAATGTACCTGGCAACGCAAAGTCTAACAGTTGATGACCGGTAAAAATAAAATCAGCTGCTGCGTCTGCAATACTCCACTTATCTGTTTGCTCAGTGTAGGTATACCCCACACTTTGCAAATGAGTCGGCGTAATTTTTTCAAGGTGACTCAGATCAGCAATCACCACCGGCACTTGCTTTCCGCCAATGCGCTCTACTGAAAAAGAATAACGGCGTTTATATTCAAATGGAGAGTACGATAACGAGTGAATTAGCGGCACCGATGTGTCAGGAATATTCGTATATCGCTTGACTAAATCTTTACAAACAGGAATTTCCAATTCAGGATCCTCCGTGAGAGAAACACGAACGGTATCTCCAATTCCATCTTCCAATAGCGTACCGATGCCCACCGCACTTTTGATGCGTCCATCTTCGCCATCCCCTGCTTCGGTAACACCTAAATGCAAAGGATAAATTTCGTTGAACTCTTCCTGCATGGTTTTAACAAGTAGCCGGTAGGCTTGCACCATTACCTGCGGATTGCTACTCTTCATACTCAGTACGATATTGTGAAAAGCTTCATTACGGGCAACGCGCAAAAATTCCATTGCGCTTTCCACCATTCCAATCGCTGTATCGCCGTACCGACTCATAATGCGATCACTAAGCGACCCATGGTTAGTGCCAATTCGCATAGCCGTTCCGTGTTCCTTACAAATTTTTACCAGGGGTGTAAACCGTTCGCGAATTCGGTCGATTTCTTCGGCATATTCCGCATCTGTATATTCAATTTGTTCAAATTTCTTCTTGTCAACATAATTACCCGGATTGACGCGCACTTTCTCTACGATTCGCGCAGCAATTTCTGCAGCGTTGGGAGTAAAATGAATATCAGCAACCAGTGGCGTATGATAGCCCCGTTTACGTAATTCATTTTTGATGACTAATAAATTTTCTGCTTCTTTTTTGGAGGGAGCCGTGATGCGTACCAATTCTGCACCCGCTTCAATACAACGAATCGACTGTTCAACAGTAGCCAATGTATCCATTGTATCGGTTGTGGTCATCGTCTGCACACGAATCGGATGACCATTTCCTAATAACAAATCGCCAATACGAACCTCCCGGGTCAGTAACCGGCGGTATTGTGTTAACGATTCACTATAAAATTGCATGAGCCTATTTTATCGGTTACCCTGGAAAAATCCTTGTTCTTTTAAAATGTCTTTTACCATTGTCACCCCTACTGTTTCTATATCAGAATTTGGTTTTTCGCTTTCAATATTCAACACAAAAAAGTTAGCGTGATTGTTCTCTTCAATCCATCCCACTACCCAACCAATAGTGTTTCCATTTGCGGCAACAGCTTGCCCGGTTTTATAGCCCAGTCGGTAAAGGGTATTGTCTTCTTTTAGCAAGGCACGCTTTACCATTTCCTGATAGGTTTTAAAAAAGGGAAGTTGCCCAAAATACAATTGCTTGATCAACCCCAGTTGCGCGTCTGGCGTCACTTTTAATGAATTGTCCAACCAAAAACTATCTTGGGAGGTTTTGATTTTAAATCGCTCTTTATCATTGCGCGCACCATAGCCCAATGAGTCAAGCCAAGCTTGCATCGATTCATTATTAACGAGCAATGCTTCTTCTTTAAAAATTGAACTGTCACTACTTATGGCACCTGTTTGCAAAGCGATCAAGGAGCGCACAATCTCAAACGAACCACCTGGGCTATAACTACTATCTCTATACCGAGATAGATTATACGTCACAAACCGCCCGGTTCCATTGTCCATACTGGCAAAACAACCTTCTACCTGGTTATCTTTAAAAAAATGACCCAGACTTTTATCTTCCTTCACATTATTAAAGGAACATGCACTACCCAAAAGGGTCAATGCAAAAAATAAAATAATGATACGCATCCCGATTAAAACTTTCGGGCAAAGTTAACCTATCCTACTTTAGTACGCCGAGCTCCTTTCCTGCTTTGATAAAGGCGGCAATGGCCTTGTCCAAATGTGCCTGCTCATGCGCGGCGCTCAATTGAACACGAATACGAGCCTGCCCTTTTGCAACAACCGGAAAAAAGAAGCCGATAACATAAATTCCTTCGTCCAATAATCGGGCGGCCATTTTTTGTGCCAATACCGCATCATACAACATGATGGGAACAATTGGATGATCACCAGGCTTGATATCAAACCCGGCTTCTGTCATTTTGGTGCGGAAGTATTTGGTGTTGTATTCTAATTTATCACGCAGTTCGGTGGTTTCGGTAAGCATATCAAGCACTGCAATAGAAGCCCCCACTATCGAAGGGGCGAGGGTATTACTAAATAAATAAGGACGGGAACGCTGACGTAAAATGTCAATGATTTCTTTGCGACCGCTGGTAAATCCACCAGATGCGCCCCCTAAAGCCTTACCGAGTGTGCCGGTGATGATATCAATCTTTCCCATCACCCCGCGATACTCATGGGTGCCCCTTCCGGTTTTACCTAAGAATCCCGAAGAGTGACACTCATCAATCATTACCGCTGCGTCATACTTTTCTGCGAGTGCTACAATTTTATCTATTTGCGCAATGGTTCCATCCATACTGAACGAACCATCTGTAATGATAATACGACTGCGACAGCGTGCCGCTTCCTGCAACTTCAATTCCAGGTCTTGCATATTATTATGCTCATAGCGAAACCGCTGTGCTTTACACAGGCGCACGCCATCAATGATGGAGGCATGGTTGAGTGCATCAGAAATCAATGCATCTTCTTCATTAAATAAGGGTTCAAATACACCCCCATTGGCATCAAAGGCGGCCGCATATAAAATAGTATCCTCGGTTCCTAAAAAAGCAGATATTTTTTGCTCGAGCTCTTTATGAATATCCTGCGTGCCACAAATAAAACGAACACTGCTCAGGCCGTATCCTCTTTCGTCAATCGCTTTATGTGCCGCCTCTATTACCTTGGGATGCGAAGAGAGTCCCAAATAGTTGTTGGCACAAAAATTCAACACCTCCCTACCACCTACCTTGATGACGGCGCCTTGTGGACTCTCAATAATGCGCTCTGTCTTATATAAACCCGCCTCTTTGATTTCGGTTAATTCTGCTGCAATCCGCTGCACAAGCTTTTCGTTCATACCAATTATTTGCCACAAAGATAAGCGCCCGCACCATTGGTGTAAATGAATAGTTGATTGTTAAGCCTTAACAATTTTTTCAGGAATAAACGGGTAGCTTTGCGACCGTAACTAAAACATGATTCTATGTATGCTTTTCGTTTTCTGGCGATCGCTGTTTTGCTCATCGCTTCAACGGCCGTTCAGGCACAAAAAGACTCGATCAAAATTGAAACTAACAAAAAAGTATTTGTAACGAGAGACACCATTCGTGTAGGAAATAGTCCAGATAAAATAGAAAAAACCTACATCATCAAAACGGATAGCAGCAATGGAGTGGTAGAGAAAAATGTACAGGTGTTCATAAATGGTAAAACCGATACTTTAAAGGTGGGTAAGACTACCATCATCACGCGCACAGAGATTGGGAAGGGTAACGAAGAGAAAAAAGTAGAGATTAGTATTGGCGGTGGCGAGTTGGGGGAGTTTATTGAAAAGCAAATTGAGCTTTTTACTGATCGCGATAAAAAGCCATTGAAAAAAGTAGAAGGGTTTCAACTCTTCAAACCAGAAACTAAAAAAGAGTTGAAGAACATAGAGAATAACTGGTTTGTACTAGACCTGGGATTTGCTCAATACAAAGATTTTACCAATTACACCAATGCACGCTTAAGCGGATTTGTAGCGCCTAATGTTGGGAAGGACCAACTCAAATTGAATACAGCTGCTTCTAATAATATTAATCTTTGGATTTTATTACAACGCATGAACCTTGTTAAACACAAATTGAATCTTCGCTATGGTGTTGGGCTCGAAATGAACAATTACCGCTTTGAACAACAGAACTTACAATTTCAAAAAAATCCAACTGGAATTTACTTAGGCATAGTGGAGTATGACAAGGTAAAACTGGCTGCCGATTATCTAACAGTACCAATCATGCTGAATTTTAATAGCTCACCACTTAAAAGTAATGGATTGCGTTTATCTGCTGGAGTAAGTGCGGGTTTTTTATATTCTTCTCGTGTTAAAACAAAAGAGGGAGGTGATATTGATAAAATCCGTGGTGATTTTGATTTAGAGCCTTTCAAATTTTCATGGGTTGGTGAATTGGGAATTGGCCCCCTTACATTCTATACCAGTTTTGCAATGAACAATATGTGGAGCCGTGGACTGGATATGAAACCCTACAACGTAGGTATACGTTTGGGTGGTCGTCCAGAAAAAGCAAAAACAAAACCCCCGGCAAAAAAGCCCGCCGCATTCAAGTGGTCTGAAACGCTTTAATTAATAATTCGTCCTGCAGCAATCTCGTCGACTACACCTGGGTCTAACAACGTGGTGGTGTCGCCGAGGTTGCTTGTTTCGCCTTCGGCAATTTTTCGAAGAATACGCCGCATGATTTTTCCACTGCGTGTCTTGGGAAGTCCTTTTACAAATTGAATTTTATCAGGCTTTGCGATCGGTCCAATCTGACGCGTTACGGTTTGTAAAATATCCTGACGAGTCAATTGTGCATCGTGTATATTTTCTACAATCACATACGCATAAATGCCTTGCCCTTTGATGTCATGCGGATAGCCTACCACAGCACTTTCTACTACACCCGCATGCATGTTGATTGCATTTTCTACTTCGGCTGTACCCAAACGATGTCCACTTACATTGAGCACATCATCTACACGTCCGGTTATGCGATAGTTTCCTTTTTCATCGCGTAGCGCTCCATCGCCTGTAAAATACAAATCAGCATAGGTTGAAAAATAATTTTGACGACAACGTTCATGATCACCATAGGTCGTTCTCAAAATACCTGGCCAGGGTGCTTTTATGCAAAGGTTTCCTTTGGTATGACCACTTGCATCTTTCTCGGTAACTTCTTTACCCGCTTCATCTACTAATAACGGTTGAATACCCGGCATCGGTAAAGAAGCCCAGGAAGGGATACCTGGTGTAACTCCTGCCATATTAGAAATCATACACCCCCCCGTTTCTGTTTGCCACCAAGTGTCAACAATGGGACATTTTCCTTTTCCAATATGTTTATCATACCAATGCCAAGCTTCTTCATTGATTGGTTCGCCCACCGTTCCTAACACTTTCAACGTGGAAAGATCCTTACCCTCAATAGGTGCGGTGCCAAATCCCATTAAACTTCTAATTGCGGTTGGTGCAGTATATAAAATATTCACCTTATGTTTTTCAACAATCTCCCAAAAACGCCCTGCATCGGGCCAGGTAGGAATTCCCTCAAACAAAACACAGGTAGCCCCCGCACTCAGCGGTCCATATAAAATGTAGCTATGCCCAGTGATCCAACCAATATCAGCAGTACAAAAATGAATATCACCTGGCTGGTATTGAAATGCATTGACAAAGGTGTAATTCGTCCACACCATATAACCTGCGGTAGAATGAACCACTCCTTTGGGCTTCCCTGTACTACCGGAAGTGTACAAAATAAATAAGGGATCTTCTGCATCCATTTCTGCTGCAGGAAAATGCACCACTCCATTTTTTTCAACCTGCTGCTCTGCATGTTCCATTTCATCTTCCCACCACACATCTCTTCCCTTTATCATGGATACGGGTGTGCGTGTACGCGTATAAACAATTACTTTTTTAACACGCTTATTACCAATGAGTGCATCGTCGATTACACTTTTCAACGGAATATCTTTTCCGCCTCTGAACGCCCCATCACAGGTTACAATAAATTCTGCCTGCGCATCTTCTAATCGATCTGCAATACTCTGTGCAGAAAATCCGCCAAAGATCACACTATGAATAGCACCAATTCGCGCGCAACCCAACACTGCATAAGCCAGCTCGGGTACCATCCCCATATAGATACAAACGCGATCTCCTTTTTTCACTCCATTATTGAGTAACACTTGCGCAAACTGACACACCCGTTTATGTAAACGGTTATAGGTGACTACGCGTACGCGCTCATTGGGGTCGTTTGGCTCCCAAATAATAGCAGGTCGATCTCCCATTTTTTCTAAATGGCGATCAATACAGTTTTCAGTGATGTTTAATTTACCTCCCGCAAACCATTCAACGTGTGGCTCTTTAAAATTCCAGGACAAAACCTTATCCCATTTCTTTTTCCAGACAAAGTGTTCAGCTATAGAAGACCAAAATGCTTCAGGTTGTTCAATACTTTTTTGATACGCTTCCCGGTACGCTGCTTCAGATCGAATTTGATAGGGGTAAGACATTGGTTGGAATTTTGCAGTCCATAAAATTATGGATTGCGGGTGGAACGAATCAATTGAAAACTAAGTAAACCAACAACGGCAGATAACAAAGAGGCTAACAGGATGGCTACTTTAGAGCTTATAATTGTTGCATTTTCGGTGAATGCGAGTAGGGTGATAAATATGGACATCGTAAATCCAATACCTGCCAATAGACCAGCAGCTGCAATGTGTTTCCAAGCTACACCACTGGGCAAGGTTGCAAATTTGAATTGAACAGATAAGTAGCTAAAGAAAAACACTCCAATTGGTTTCCCTACAAAAAGTCCCAATAAAATACCTAGACTGTTTAATGAAAATAAAGTGTGTATTAATTCCTGTCCTAACACAATACCTGTATTAGCAAGTGCAAAAAGCGGAACAATACCATATGCTACAACAGGATGTAAAAAATGTTGAAGCTTTTCTGAAAGAGACGCATGTGCCCCTTTTCCAAATGGGATGGCAAAGGCAAGCAAAACACCACTGATGGTTGCATGAACGCCCGATTTATACATACAATACCACATCACTACGCCTCCCAATAAATAAATGGACAAAAGCATCATTCCTCTTTTACCTAGATAAAATAAGATTCCAAAAATTGAAAGAGCAGATAGTAAGTAAATCCAAGAAAGCTCAGCAGTATAAAAAAGAGCAATCACCAAAATGGCTCCCAGATCGTCAATAATTGCTAACGCTGTTAAAAATATTTTTAGTGCAGGGGGCACTGACTTACCCGCGAGCGATAAAATGCCTAAAGCAAATACAATATCGGTGGCCATCGGAATTCCGGCTCCTGCCATGGTGGGTGTACCTGCATTAAATAATAAATGAATACCCGCAGGGATCAACATGCCGCCTACTGCGGCAACAATGGGTAGAGCCGCTTGACGAAAAGAAGAAAGTTCGCCAATATAGATTTCCCGTTCAATTTCCAGCCCAACCAATAAAAAGAAAATAGCCATCAACCCGTCATTGATCCAATGTGAAATGGAAAGAGGACCCAAGGCCTGATGCCAAAAATGGATATACCCTTCTCCCCAACTAGAATTCGCAAAAAATAGAGAAAGAGCCGTACAACCGATCAGTAAAAACCCCGAAAACTTTTCATTTCTAAAAAAAACCATAAACAACTTTGTTAAGTTTTGTTGTGCTTGTAGGTTGGGTTTATAAGCTGGCATAACTGAATTTCAGGTATTTAGAAGCCTCTGTTAAGACCCTGAAGTTAATAATTTACACTTCTTTGACAAGGTTTTGTATTAATTGGAGCCGCTGGTACTTAGTTTTGCAGCACGAATGAAAAGAATTGCGTCCATACTGTTATTTGTGTTCACTTGCACAATCACGCTCCCCCTGGCACAATCCCTTTTTGCTGCTAATAAAATCACTGTTTTTGTGGTTGATGAAGAAAAAAGTTCATCCAACCAGCTAGTTGAGCTCAAGGAAGATAAAAAGGAAATCTCCTCACAGTCATTGCTCACCTGCAATCTGCTTCAGGTGAAGAATAATGGGGGCAATAAATGTTATTTACATATTCTCATTCCGGCTGCACCCCTACTCGAAAAAACGACTCCCCCTCCAAATTTTTGTTGATTACAATCGATTAATGCTGCTCAACTACTCGAGTAGCTGATTGTTATATTGTCAACGAAAATTAAAATGAAATATCATCATTAAAAGCAGTCAAGCACAAGCCTACCTTTACGATAACCATTATTACTCCAAAAATTTTATAAAAATCCTATGTCTACCAAGCCAAGTTTTAACGATTATATCAAGAGCTTTCCGAGTGATTTTACATCAGCAATCGTTGTGTTTCTGGTTGCCCTTCCCTTATGCCTGGGAGTTGCGTTAGCTTCCAATGCCCCTTTATTTAGCGGAGTTATTGCTGGTGTGATTGGCGGTATTGTAGTGGGATTAGCTAGTCGCTCACATCTAAGCGTAAGTGGACCTGCTGCGGGTTTAACTGCGATTGTTGCGGCTTCACTTGCAACGTTACCTTCCTTTGAATCTTTTCTGTTAGCAGTGGTACTGGCAGGAATTTTACAAATCATTTTAGGTGTGGTCAAAGCTGGTGTAATTGGAGATTTTGTTCCAGGTAGCGTGATAAAGGGAATGTTAGCTGCCATTGGCCTCATTTTATTAATTAATCAGTTTCCACACTTATTGGGTGATGACTCGCAATTTGAATCAGATGAAGGCGTGCCTAAAAAAGGAAACATTTTTATTAATTTCTTTACTGCTTTAATGAATGTTAATACAAGTGCCTTTTTAATAGGTGGGCTTGCTCTACTTTTCAATATTGGATGGGAAAAATTCCAAAAAGGAAAAAAGGGGTTAATCAAATTTATTCCAGGTCCATTATTAATGGTTGTATTAGGTGTAGTGCTGAATCAATTATTTAGGTCGCAACAATGGTTACCAGCGCTAGATGGCGAACACTTGGTTATCCTACCAGTTGCTCAGTCTGCATCAGAGTTTTTTTCCTTTTTAACAATACCAGATTGGAGCCAATTAGGAAATTACAAAGTTTTGACGGTGGCTGTGACCCTCGCATTAGTAGCAAGTTTGGAATCACTTCTTAGTGTTGAGGCCGTTGATGAATTGGACCCTTATCAAAGAGTCACCCCTACTAATCGTGAATTAAAAGCCCAAGGATTAGGAAATATAATATCCGGACTTTTAGGTGGGTTGCCTGTTACAAGTGTGATTGTTCGTTCCTCAGCAAATGTAAATTCAGGTGCAAAAACAAAAATGTCGACCATTTTTCATGGCATGCTTCTTTTACTTTGTGTAGCCTTTATTCCAGTCATTTTAAATCTTATTCCTAAGTCAGCGCTGGCAGCTATTTTGATTTTTACTGGCTACAAACTAGCAAAACCTTCGCTCTTTATTGGATACTACAAAAAAGGCTGGAATCAATTTCTTCCCTTTGTTGGCACGATAGTAGCAATACTTGCAACGGATCTATTAAAGGGCGTGATGATAGGCATTGGTATCGGAATTATTTTTATTATTCGATCTAATTTTAAATCTTCGATTCTAAGCGTTACAGATGAAAACAGATACCTCTTTCGCCTTCGAAAAGATGTCTCTTTCTTAAACAAGTCTATCTTAAAACAAGGTTTAGAGAAAGTGCCCGCTCAGTCTTTTGTAATAATAGATATTTCTAGAGCTGATTTTATTGATGCGGATATCATTGAGATCATAGAAGATTTTCAAAAGCATGCCCCCTTACAAAATATTAAAGTAGAAATTAAACAAAGCCCCTATAAAAACCCGATATTTAAAACCAATTAATACCTATAAAAATGAAAGTATACGAAAAGCTGTTACTAGAAAATAAAGCCTGGGCTGCTGAAAAAGTAAGTGATGATCCTGACTTTTTTAACAGACTATCGAAAATCCAAACACCAGATTTTCTATGGATCGGCTGCAGCGACAGCCGTGTACCTGCCAATGAAATAACGGGTACACAACCAGGTGAAATATTTGTACACCGCAATGTGGCCAACATGGTGGTACATACCGACCTTAATCTGCTAACTGTATTAGAATACGCAGTGCACCACTTAAAAGTTAAACATGTCATTGTTTGTGGTCACTATGGGTGCGGAGGCGTTAAAGCTTCAATGACCAATCACAACTTTGGCATTATTAATAAATGGCTTCGCAATATTAAGGACGTTTATCGCTTCCACAGAGATGAAATAGATAGCATCAAAGACGAAGAGGGCCGTGTTAATCGAATGGTCGAATTAAACGTACAGGAGCAAGTAATGAATTTGGCTAAAACGTCTATCATTCAAAAGGCTTGGAAGCAAAATCATTACCCGCATCTGCACGGTTGGGTCTATGGCCTCAAGGATGGACTGATCAAACCCATTTTTGAAATGGAAGCTGGTACCCATATTGATCCGCTTTATGAATTTGACGATCTGTAAGTTACCTTCGTGACATGTCCATTGAGGTAAAAAGTCTTCGTAAAGAATTTGGTTCGCAGTGCGCGGTCAATTCTATTTCTTTTTCCGTAACCAAAGGCGAAATCGTTGGTTTTTTAGGCCCGAATGGAGCAGGCAAGTCTACGACTATGAAAATGCTCACGGGCTACCTACGACCCGATAAGGGCACGGCATCCATTGGGGGCATTGAAATCACAAAAGACCCGCTGGGTGCCAGAAAAAAAATTGGATACCTCGCTGAACAAAATGCCCTCTATCCCGACCTCTATGTGCGAGAATATCTTTCGTTCATTGCACGCACGCAACAAGTAAAAGCAATCAATTTCAGTGTTGATAAGATAATTGAAGAAACAGGACTTCAACCCGAGGCGCATAAAACAATTGGCAAACTCTCCAAAGGTTATAAACAAAGAGTGGGCTTAGCCGCTGCGCTGGTGCACGATCCGGAAGTGTTGATACTCGATGAACCAACATCTGGGTTGGACCCTAATCAGTTGGCGGAAATTCGTAATCTCATCAAAGCGGAAGGGAAAACAAAGACCGTTTTGTTCTCCACACATATTCTTCAGGAGGTAGAAGCCATTTGTGATCGTGTTATCATTATCAATAAAGGAAATATTGTGGCCGATTCTCCTCTCAAAAAACTGGCCGAGATAGTATCTTTGCCGCGTCCTGATATGAATCTGGAATCAATTTTCAGATTCTTGACGGGTCAATCCTAATACCCTTCAATTTTTAAAATTTATGAGCTACATCGCAGAAATTTTTGCCAGACAAATTTTGGATTCACGCGGAAACCCCACTGTAGAAGTGGATGTGATTACTGAAAGTGGAGCGCTGGGTCGTGCAGCCGTTCCCAGTGGCGCAAGCACCGGAATACATGAGGCAGTAGAATTACGCGATGGAGACAAGAAGAAATATTTAGGTAAAGGAACACTCAAGGCGGTTGACAATGTAAATAAAAAAATTGCTCCCCTTCTATTAGGATATGACGTTGCCGATCAAACGGGTATCGATGAAATGATGATTCAATTAGATGGAACAACCAATAAAAGTAAACTAGGTGCCAACGCAATACTAGCAGTGAGTATGGCTATTGCGAAAGCAGCGGCCGAGGAAGCAAGTCTTCCGTTATTTCGCTATGTAGGAGGAACCAATGCTAAAATTCTTCCTATCCCGATGATGAACATTTTAAATGGAGGAGCCCATGCAGACAATAAAATCGACTTTCAAGAGTTTATGGTAATGCCGGTGGGAGCGTCCTCGTTTAGTGAGGGACTTCGCTGGGGTGTTGAGATTTTTCATGCACTCAAAACAGTATTGAAGAAAAAAGGATACAGTACCAACGTAGGTGATGAGGGCGGCTTTGCGCCCAACATTCAAAGCAATGAAGAAGCGATTGAAACGGTTCTGGTTGCCATTGATGCAGCGGGTTATAAAGCAGGTTCCCAAATAAAAATTGCAATGGATGCGGCTAATAGTGAATTATGGGATAGCAAAAAGAAAAAGTATGTGTTCCATAAGAGTAGTGGCAAGGAAATGTCCAGCGAACAATTAGCGAAGTATTGGGAAGGATGGGTTAAAAAGTATCCTATTTGCAGCATTGAAGATGGCATGGCTGAAGATGATTGGGCAGGTTGGAAAATGCTGACGGAAGCAGTTGGTTCAAAATGTCAATTAGTAGGTGATGACCTTTTTGTTACCAATGTAGAACGCTTGCAACAAGGAATTGATAAGGGAATCGGGAATGCATTATTAGTGAAGGTGAATCAGATTGGTACCATTACCGAAACAATCAATGCTGTTTCACTAGCACAAAATAATGGATACAATACCATCATGAGTCATCGTAGTGGCGAAACTGAAGACACTACCATTGCCGATTTAGCTGTAGCCCTTAATTGTGGTCAGATCAAAACAGGCAGCGCCTCCCGCACAGACCGAATGGCCAAATACAACCAGCTACTCCGCATCGAAGAACTGTTGGGTAGCACTGCCTTGTATCCAAAAGGAAAAATCAAATTTGGAAAATAAATTAAAGAGGGGCGAATGCAGCCCCTCTTTATCTTTGAAGTGAACATGAATCAATTTCTTTCTACCATTCCGCCGTGGATTCGCAGTAAGTACTTTATTGCGACGGCAGTCTTTTTAATTATTGTCATTTTTTTAGACAAGAATGATCTATTTACACAACTAGAAAGAAAAAAGGAGCTTCGAAAATTAGAAAAGACCAAAGAGCATTACACAAAACAAATAGAGCTGGAACGCAAAGAATTAGAGTCTTTAAAAAACGATCCTGCCACCATTGAAAAGTACGCTAGGGAAAAATACTTGATGAAAAAGGACAATGAAGACCTGTTCCTGATCACTGAAAAGCCAGTTTCGGATAAAAAATAATTCGTTCTCACAATAATCGTTTCCTCCCCTCGTTTTTAAAGGGTCCCCTTGTTCAAAACCAGCAAGTTCCCATGAAAACGTATTCCCCAGAAGACCTTATTTGTTACCTCTACAACGAGATGGATGCGCAAGCCCGTTTTGAACTAGAGGCTGCATTACAAGAAAACTGGACGTTACGGGAGAAGCTGGGTGTTTTGAAAACCTCCATGCAACGACTAGACCGAATTGTAGAATCGCCCCGAACAGAAGTAATTCTCAACATTTTACGTTACGCATCCACTCACCAAACGCAGACCATTCGCTGATGCGTAACTTGCGGCTATGACCCGCAAGCAGAAGTACCAATTTGTTACCGACTATTTTTTATCACATGCACCGGATGCAGAAACGGAGCTTTTCTATGATAACCCTTATCAATTACTAGTAGCGGTTATTTTATCGGCGCAGTGCACCGACAAACGAGTTAATCAAACTACACCTGCCATTTTCAAACGCTTCCCCACCCCTGCTAAGCTGGCTAAGGCAGCATTTGAAGAAGTATTTCCGCTGATTCAGAGCATTTCGTATCCCAACAATAAAACCAAACATCTGATTGGGATGGCCCAAAAACTGATCAAGGAGTTTGGAGGACAGGTACCTATGACAGTAGATGAATTAGTACAATTGCCTGGCGTGGGTCGTAAAACAGCCAATGTGATTACTTCGGTAATCGACAATCAACCCAATATGGCCGTGGATACGCATGTATTTAGAGTGAGCAAAAGAATTGGGCTGGTTCCTACCACAGCAAGCACACCCCTGGCAGTAGAAAAAATATTAATTAGGAATTTTCCGGAAGTGCTCATTCACAAAGCGCACCATTGGCTAATTCTGCATGGTCGATATACCTGTATTGCCAGAAATCCAAAATGTGAAAGCTGTGGTCTACAACCAATTTGTAGCGCCTTTCAAAAAAAGAAAAAAGATTAATTTTTACGTCCCAGCATTTCTTGCAAACAAAGTACCAGCTCTGTTTTAGTGAGGGGTACACCCATGACTTTGTTGTAACCCTTTGCATCAACAAGATAGGTATCGCGAATTATTTTTATCAACTGGCCATTATTGATTTCAGGAATCAAAACCTGATCAAAATTTTTAATCAACTGCCCCAGGTTACGAGGAAAAGGACGTACATAACGAAGATGCGCATGACTCACTGCATTACCTTGCGCCTGCAATTCAGCAACGGCAGACTTGATAGCACCATAGGTAGAACCCCAACCCAGCACTAATATTTTTCCTTTTTCGGGACCACTATCTAATTTTTGTTCGGGGATATATGCTGCGATCTTGTCTACTTTTTCTTGACGGATCTTCACCATCAATTGGTGATTCTCGGGTTCATAGTTTACGTTCCCTGTGATATTCTGTTTTTCAATTCCCCCAATGCGATGCTCTAGTCCGGGTGTACCGGGCACAGCCCATGGACGTGCTAATTTTTCATCACGAGCATAAGGCATATATTTTTCTTCTCCCTCATTCAGTGCTTTTTTAAATTGAACAGGAATTTCTGGAAGATCTTTTGTTTGTGGGTAGCGCCAAGGTTCTGCTCCATTGGCAATATATCCATCACTTAGAAAAATTACAGGAGTCATGTGTTGGATAGAAATGCGTACGGCTTCAAAAACCGCATCAAAACAATCCGTAGGAGTAGATGCAGAAATAATAGGCATTGGACATTCGCCATTACGCCCATAATACGCTTGCATCAAATCACTTTGTTCTGTTTTAGTAGGAAGACCGGTAGAAGGACCTCCGCGTTGAACGTTGATGATAAGCAAGGGGATCTCTAACATCACAGCCAGACCCATCGCCTCCCCTTTTAGGGCGATACCTGGACCACTTGAAGTAGTAACGCCCAATGAACCGCCATACGATGCGCCAATTGCAGAAGTGATGGCAGCAATTTCGTCTTCGGCCTGAAAGGTTCGCACCCCAAAGTTTTTGTATTTGGAAAGCTCATGTAAAATATCTGAAGCCGGTGTAATAGGATAAGAACCTAGAAAAAGAGGCAATCCACTTTTTTGTGATGCAGCAATCAGTCCTAATGTAAGGGCCTGATTTCCCATGATAGAACGATAAGAACCGGGTTCCATTTTAGCGCGCTCTACTGAATAGGTAGTGGTAAAGGTTTCAGTCGTATCTCCGTAATTGTATCCCGCCTGCAATACCGCCACATTGCTGTTCATGATATCGGGTTTCTTTGCAAATTTTTCTTTGATAAACCCAATTGTATTATTCATATCACGCCCATACATCCAGTACAAAAAGCCAAGCACAAACATATTTTTGGCGCGGTCCTTTTCTTTCATTCCCAAAGTGACATCCTTTAGCGCCTCACGTGTCATTTTGGTCACATCCATTTTAAACACTTCGTAATTAGCAAGACTTCCGTCTTCTAATGGATTCACTCCCTCGGGATAATTGGCCAGTCGTAAATTCTTTGCATCAAACCCATCAGTATTGGCAATGATCTTTCCGCCTTTTTTTAAGGCCTTGAGATTTACTTTTAACGCTGCCGCATTCATTGCTACCAATACATCACAGGAATCGCCTGGTGTAAAAACACGATCAGAAGAAAAACGTAATTGGAATCCGCTTACGCCGGGTAAGGTTCCTTGTGGCGCGCGGATCTCCGCAGGAAAATCAGGAAAGGTTGCAAGATCTATTCCGAGTAGTGCCGTGTTGTTGGTGAACTGACTTCCGGTCAGCTGCATCCCATCGCCACTGTCTCCCGCAAACTTGATAACCACATCTTGTAAAACTTCCTTCTTTCTAGCCATGATCGTTTTTTAAAGTGTGTTCAACAAATTTAAACTTTATTAAGCCATTTTACCGGGGTGACCTAACCAAACTTTTCTTCCTTGTATGCGGCGAACCAAGAATAGGATGCCGACAAATATGAAAAAGAAGGGTCCGGCAAATCCAAGTAAGGCGATATAGCGGGTGCCATAGAATTTTTCCATAGGCCGACGCAACCGCTCTGCAATCAGATACATGCCGGGTACCATGATCAGTGTAAGGAAGAAGGAGAAAATGAGTCCGAATATAATGGTCCAACTAAGTGGGCCCCAGAAGACTACACTGTCTCCGCCAAAAAAGATATTGGGACGAAGGTGTTGGAACAGTCCGGCAAAGTCAATATTAAAACCTACGGCCAGCGGCAATAAGCCCAAAATTGTAGCTACAGCAGTTAAGAGTACCGGGATAATTCGAATTTTTCCGGCCTGGATGGCTGCTTCACGCGTGCGATAGCCACGGGTACGCAATTCATCGGTAAACTCAATGAGCAGAATTCCGTTTTTAATTACAATACCAGCCAGTCCCACTACCCCTACACCCACCATGATAGTCGCTAGCGTAATACCGCTTAATGCATAACCTAAAAAAACGCCAATCACGGAAAAGAAGATCTCAGTGATAACGATGAAAGGCTTACTCATACTATTGAATTGCAAAACCAGAATTAAAAAGATGATTCCAATAGCCATTAGCAGCGCTGTTCCCAAAAAGGCTTGTGTCTCTTGCTCTTGTTCACTTTGGCCTTGCTGACGAATTACTATATCAGATGGGATAGAGGTACTATTTATAAATTCTTGAATTCTTTCTTTCAAAGCTGCATTAATACCTGTAACCAAGGTTGGATCTGCTACGCTACTTTGTAATTGGATGGTGCGACGAACATTTTTACGTTTGATTCCACCTGCGGTGTTCGTATACTCAACAGAAGCTACGGCTCCTAATGGAATAGACTTGACTTGCATTGTATTCATATCCATAAATACAATACGGGTATTCAAGAGATCATCTACATTGTTACGTCGATCACTTGCGTAACGCAGTTGAATTTTGTATTCATCTTCCCCATCCTTGATTTTGCTTACCTCTTTACCAAATTGGGCGGTACGAATAGCCATTCCAATTTGAGCAGTAGTAATTCCTTCCATCATGGCTTTGCTACGGTCAACATTGATCGTGATTTCTGGATTATTGAGATCGACATCTGCTTTCAAACTTTGAATACCCTCTACTCGATTCGTATCAAGGTACTGTAGTAATTGCGTGGCTACTTTTGCAAGCTCATCAAAATCATCACCTGCAATTTCAATATTAACCGGAGGCTCTGTGGGTGGTCCCGCAGATTCTTTATCTACCTCCACATCCAGACCGGGTATCCCTTGTACTGCCTCACGAATGGACGTGAGATAAGGAGCAGTAGACTTTCCATGTCTTTTTTCAAATTCTACAAATGAAATCTGGATACGCCCTAAATGGGGTTGTACACTTCGATTATTATCACGAGGATTATTGGCACTTACGGCCACATTACTGATCACACTTTCCACAATGGCACCAGCTTTACCAGGCAATTCATTTTCTAACACCTTTAGCACGTTGGTTTCCAACACGCGAGTTATACTATCGGTATATCTAACGTCAGTGCCCACTGGTAATTTAGCATACACATAAATGAAATTAGGATCGCCCGAAGGGAAAAAGGTCATTTTATTACTTCGTAACATTAGCAGCACAATTGAAAGAGCAAACACTCCAAACAATGATGCAAATGTTTTAGCAGGACGGGAACCCACCAAAATCCAACGTAGTAACTTTTCATATTGATTCATCAAGCGAGGCAAAGTCTGGTGTTGGAATCGCCAAATAATGGCTTTCAAAAAGTAGCTGTGCAACACCATCAGGATGCTTAGTAGCCATAGGAAGTTTGCAGTACCGTGAAATCCTACTCCATGTAATACTAACCCGGCAATTGCAAAAACCCAGAACCATTTATTTCTAAAAATGGCAGACTTTACTTTATTCTCTTGGTTGATTTCAGGCTTCATGAAACTAACCGCAAACACCGGATTGAAAATAAATGCTACTACCAGTGAAGCCGCTAAGGTCAATATCAACATGGTGGGCAGATAGATCATGAATTTACCAATGATCCCTTTCCAGAATAGTAAGGGGAAAAATGGTGCAAGAGTAGTAGCTGTACCGGCTAATACAGGAATGAAAACCTCTCCTGCTGCTTCTTTCGCACTTTTGATAATGGGCACTTTCCCATTGGCAAATATGCGGTGGGTATTTTCAATTACCACAATGGCATCATCTACTATAATACCCAGACCAAATAACAAGGCAAAAAGTACAATGAAGTTGAGCGTTACACTTCCACCCACAATTGCATCGGCAACGGGTAAAAACAAAAAGGCTACAAACACACTTAGGGGAACACTGAGCGCTACAAAAAACGCATTAGTTACCCCCATAAAAAACATCAAAATCAACAATACCAGCACAAACCCAATGATGATTGTATTGATCAATTCATTGAAAGAGGTTTTGGTTCCCTTACTCTGATCACCTGTAAAATCAACTTGAAGATCCTGTGGTAAAACTTGTTTCTCTTTTAGTTCAGCCAAAATGGATTTTACTCCATCGGCAGTTGTAATCAAATTTTCGCCGGCACGCTTAACAATATTTAAGGTAACCACATTTTTTCCATTCAGCCGCGCAAAGCTTTCATACTGCTTTACTGTGTCACGAATATCAGCTACATCACGGAGGTATACAGAGGCGCCGCGAGCAGAACTACGTACTACTATAGTAGACATATCCGCCGCCTGCTTAAATTGTCCTTTAACGCGTAGGGTGCGCTTCATGTTTCCTACTTCAACCTGGCCCCTGTGATATCCATATTTTCACGAACAATTGCATTTTCAATGTCCATGAAACTCACTTTTGCCGCTGTCATTCGATAGGGATCCACATTGATTTGAATCTCACGCTCAGGGGCACCTACAATTTCAGCACGCGTGATAGAGGGCAACTCTTCTACTTTATCCTGAATCTTATCTGCATACTCTTTCAGTTTTACAGGATCAAAATCACCACTGATATTAACAAACAAAATAGGAATCTCACTGAGCGAAAACTCTTGTACATCTGGCTCACTAGTTAAATCGGTAGGAAGATCTTTGGTTGCCTTATCAACCGCGTCTTTTACTTTGCGTTTAGCCACTTCACTTTTTACATCGGTATCAAACTCCACCACAATCAGCGAATAATCCGTTTGTGAGGTGCTAGTGATCTTATTCACTTTGGCACCACTGATTCCTTTTAATTGCTTTTCAATAGGACGTGTAACCAGATTTTCTATATCCTTTGGAGAGTTTCCTACATAAACAGTCGTAACTGAAATAGTAGGCACCACTACATCCGGAAACTGTTCCTTGGGAAGTGTGGAAAACCGGATATATCCAAACAACGATATCAATATCGCTACAATATAAATGGCTGTTCGATTATCAATAGACCAACTGGTAGGACCAAACTCTTTTATCTTTTTGACAACCTTTTCTTGAAAACTTGACATACCTTAAATTTTAATGCGTGAGAATTATTGCACGGCTTTTACAACTTGACCATCATAAACATTTTGAAAACCACGGCTGATCAATAATTGCCCATTATTCAATCCTGCCTTGATTTCAATGCGTCCCCCGTAAGCCTCACCCGTAATCACACTCATTTTACGAGCAATCATGTTATTCCCTTTTTGTTCTACCACATATACGTAGCGACCTTTTTCATCACGTTGCACTGTATTAAGTGGAACCGTTATGGTGCTGTCAACTTTGTAATCCAAAATGCGCACATTAGCGGTTTGGTTCGGTTTAAAAGATGAATTAGCAGGGATAATGGCTTCTGCATTAAATGAACGAGTTGCAGCGTTGATTGCCTCACCAACCACCGATAAAGAAGCAGTAAAAGATTCGCTCGTAGCCTCTTGCACTTGTATTTCTACTTTAGCTCCTTTCTTAACACGGCCAATATAATTTTCAGGAACATTCGTAACTACTTTCAGTCGACTTGTATTCACAATACGGATGCCCATACCAGGAGTGGCAGCCGCTTGTGCAGAAAACAATTCTCCCACTTTTACGTTAAACTCTTCAATCACTCCACTGATCTCAGCTTTGACATTGGTCATATTAACCTGTTCTTGCGCCATTGCTACCTGCGCTTGTGCTGCACGCAATTGTGCATTTAATGCTTCCACATCTGCACGTGCATTGACAACACTGATTTCTGCACCGATATTCTGTTTCCACAAATTTTCATAGCGTTGTAAAATCGTTTGCGCCTGCTCTACACGCGCTTTTAGCATGCCAGCTTGTTGTTGCGCTGCTGCTAATTGTTGCCGAGCAACTGCATCATCCAACTTCAATAGGGTTTGTCCTTTCGATACACGCTGACCCGTTTTTACGTAAACGGCTTTAATCAATCCGCCCATTCCGGAGGGCGCCACATACGCCATATCTTCGGCTTCGACACGACCTTGCAAGTCGATATAATGTGCAAACACCCCTTTTTGAAGTGGTTCAAGAGAGACAAGCAAAGCGGTTTTTGCGGCAGTAGGATCGGCCAAATCCAACTTCTCTTCCAAACCACGTAAGGTGGTTTCCAAAGCTGCCTTTTCCTTTTTGATTTTTTCAATCTGCTGACGCAGTTGTGCCACATCGCCATTTTTTTCTGAATTGCCGCCACATGCGATCAGCAAGAACACAGGCAATAATAAAGTCGATAATTTTTTAAACGTATTCATGGTATAATATTTCAGTGTTTGAATTAAAGTTTTCCGGTTGCTTTAAGCCAATCAATGCGTGCAATGATGGCTTCGGAAAGTGCCGTGGTATAATTAGTTTGCGCAGCCTTCCATTCATTTTGTGCCAGATTGATCTCTGTTTGTGAACCTAATCCGAGTTCATACTTTTTCTTGATCTGCTGGTACACTTTTTCGGCCAGTTCCAAATTTTGTTTTTGATATTCCATTCGGCTAACCGCAGATTGAAAATTATTTTTGGCAACGGCCACTTCATTATCGATCGTGCGCTTCAATCCTTCTATCTCATTTTTTGTTCTTTCCAATTCAATTTTGGACTGTGTAATTTTTGAACGCGTAATAAATCCATTAAAAAGTGGAAGTGTCATTCCAACACTGATGTTAGAAATAGAAAACCAAGCCTGATTGGGTGATAAAAAATTCCAATTATTTCGCTGGGCATTTTTTGCATAAACACTATTTAAGGCAAGAGTAGGAATCTGACTTAGTTTATAACGCCTAATATTATACTCGCCTAATCGGCGTCCCAGATCTGCTACTTGAAATTCTTTGCGGTCACTGTATTGATACGCACCCGTAATGAGTAAACCGTCTTTGATCATGTCTGGCGTAATTGTATCAACCAAAATCAACTGATCCTTTACCGGCATTCCCATCAATACTTTTAATCCATAATATCCATTGGATACCATTGATAAAATTTTATTGCGCTCAGTCTGCAAATTCGCCAACTGAACTGCCACCCGGTCGATATCTAATTTTTCACGAAATCCATTTACATACAATACCCGTGTATCGGCTATATTTTTATTGACAAAGGAAATCGTAGAATCCAACAGCTCAATCTGTGTACGACTAACCACTAATTGGTAGTAGATCTTCAACACATTGGCTTTGATTATTTCTTGTGTCAACTCAGCACTTTTGCCAGCCAGTTGCATGGCAGCATCTCTTGCTTGCAAACCGATAAAAATCTGTCCATCAAATAAAATTTGATTTAAACTCACCGCTGCATTAGCACTGAACTTAGTTCCAAACTGAGCCGCAATAAATCCAAACTCATTGGGCATGCTAATCGAATTACCATTTCCATTTTTTACTCCCTCATTTATCAACACTTGGTAAGTAGCAGGAGAAATAAAATTGGGAATCACCTGTGTTGCAATATTGGGATTATAGGTAGTAGTCATGCTGCTGTTGATGTGCGGAAAAGCAGCCGAAGTGATTTGTCGATTTGTTTCTTCTTGCAACTGGATACCTAATAAGGCGTTTTTTACTTGTACATTATTTTTTAGTGCATAATCTACAGCCTGCTGCGCTGTAAAAGAATGAGTTTGCACTTGGGTCGTGTCAAGTGGCATCGCTTGTGCACCAGACACGATACAACTACAAACAGCAGTCCAAAACACACGGTTCATTGTATTCATGATAGATTATTTTTTTTTGCTTGTTGATAAGATTGAATTAGCTGGTGTCCCTGCAGCGTAGCCAGCCCGTAAATGAAATTTTCGGCAATCAGTTGTGCGGTTTCTGCCATATTAAATTGCGTGGGTGGATAAAGCGAAATATTAAAAGGGATCATCATGGACTCTAACCGAAAACGGCTCATGATTTCCAGGTCAACATCAGCTCTGTAATGCCCTTCGCGAATACCTCTTTCAATATTGATGCGGATAAAATGAAGCAGAAATTCATTTTTGTATTCGTTAAATCGTTGAAATCCTCTTGGATGAAATTTTTGAAGATCAAATAGCACCATTGGATTCATGTTGCGGAAATCTTCCATCACACGCTCCATGATCAAAAAGATTTCATGAATGGCGTCTTTAGCTTCGAGGGCAATCTGCTCACATTCCAGACGTATCACCTCCGTATGGCGTTTTACGACCTCCTCTACCAATTCTTCTTTGTCCGCGTAATACTGATAAAGGGTCTTTTTGCTCATGCCCAGCTCCTCCGCCATATTTTCCATAGAAACGGAGCGGATCCCGAAGCGCATGTAGAGCTCTTCAGCTTTCTCTGCAATTCTGATTCGATTGTCCATAGTTGAATTTGGGGCTGTAAAACTATGGAAACTTTTAGCGTTTTCAAAGTTTCTGTTGTTAAAATATCATGAATTTCTGTGTTTTACAATGGCAGACCCGCCCTGGATTGTAGTAATTTAGCTTTAAATCGTTTCGATGAACTCAAAAAGACCTTTCCGAAACCCGCTCAAGCGATTGGCTGGTTATTTTCTACAAGGCCTGGTCATTTTGGCCCCTATCGTAATTACGGTCTATGCGCTATACTGGCTTTTTGAAAATGTGGACAGCATCCTTCGCCCCTATCTGAATGTGCAGGGACTTGGTTTTTTGCTTATTATTTCGGGTGTCATATTGGTCGGATGGGTCAGTTCCAGCTTTTTGATGGGAAGTATTTTGACCTTATTTGATCACTGGCTTGAACGTACCCCGGGAATTAAACTCATTTATACATCAACCCGTGATTTTTTTGAAGCCTTTGCCGGGAATAAGCGAAAATTCAACAGGGCGGTATTGGCAAATGTGTTTGGGCCGGATGTGTGGATCATTGGTTTTTTAACCGATGAAGAAATGGAAAAATTTGAAATGGGCAGTGATAAGGTTGCTGTCTATGTTCCACAGGGATACAATTTTGCAGGACAGCTCTATATTTTACCCAAAGAAAAAGTGAAAAAAATAGATAAGATATCCGCAGGCGAAGCCATGAAATATGCAGTGACGGGTGGCGTGGTGGATCTGGATGCCGAACGAAATCACTCTTCTTAATTCCAATTTTTCATACTGTTTTATGCGTGGATGTTTCATCCTGCTGGTCATTTTATGTCTGGCAGAATCAGGATTTTGCTGGGGCTTTTTTGCACACAAACGTATCAATCGATACGCCGTTTTTTTATTGCCCCCAGAAATGTTGCTGTTTTATAAAAAGAACCTGCTCCTTATCGAAGAGCATGCAGTAGATCCGGATAAGAGAAGATATCTAATCAAAGAAGAGGGTCCCCGACATTATATTGACTTAGACCACTATGGCCGCTACCCCTTTTTTTCGTTGCCACGTAAGTGGAGTGATGCTGTAGTAGCATGCAACGAGGACAGCTTATATAAATATGGCATTGTACCCTGGTGGACCCAGGTCATGCTAAACCGGTTGACAGAAGCCATGCAAAAAAAGGAAATATTTAAAATACTGAAACTATCTGCTGAGCTAGGACATTATGTTGCCGACGCGCATGTTCCCTTACATGCCAGCAGTAATCATAATGGCCAGCTTACCGGACAACAGGGGATTCATGGATTTTGGGAAAGCAGAATACCAGAATTACTGGCTGACGAAGAATGGGATTTTGTTTTGGGTAAAGGAAATTATTTAAAAGATCCTGAACGTTATATCTGGGATTGTGTTTTTCAAAGTGCTGCTGCCGCAGATACTGTACTAAAGGCTGAACGCTGGCTCTCCCTACAATTTGCTACAGATAAAAAATATGCATTTGAAGAGAGAAATGGAAAAGTGGTACGTCAATATGCCACATTGTATACGCGCAGCTATGATAAAATCTTGAGAGGAATGGTAGAACGAAGAATGCAGGAGTCAGTAAATGCTGTTGCATCTTTTTGGATTACTGCCTGGGTACAGGCAGGTCAACCGAACCTGGCCGCACTTGCTGATCTATCCTTTTCTGCAGAAGAAAAGGCCGCCTTTGATTTGCTTCAAAAGGAATGGAACAACGATAGGTTAGCTTACATTTGCCCCGATGATCATGCACAATTTTAATGCGGGCCCGTCTATTCTGCCAAAGGAAGTGTTGGAAGAAGCCAGTCGCGCATTGTTAGACTTTAGTCGTACAGGCTTATCGCTACTTGAAATTGGTCATCGTACTCCAATCTTTACAGCCGTAATGGAAGAAGCGCGAACGCTAGTGCGAGAACTAATGCAATTAGATGACGCACATGAAGTACTTTTCTTACATGGAGGTGCCACATTACAATTTGTGCAGGTTCCTATGAATTTACTAGACGAAGATCAAGTGGCTAACTATACAGAAACAGGAACCTGGTCTGAAAAAGCCATCAAAGAAGCACGCCTATTTGGGAAAGTGCACATTGCAGGATCTTCTGCTTCCACCGGTCACACCACTATACCTAAAAACTTACAAGTAGAAGCGGGTAGCGCTTATTTGCATCTCACTTCGAACGAAACGATTGCCGGAACACAATGGCATCAGTTCCCTTACGAAACAAAACAACCATTGGTTGCAGACATGAGCAGTGATGTGCTGAGTCGTGTACTGGATTTTAATCGATTCGATTTGATCTACGCCGGTGCGCAAAAAAATATTGGACCAGCTGGTGCTTGTTTAGTAGTAGTTAATAAAAACTGTTTGGGAAAAATAAAGCGACCCATCCCTGCCTTTATGGATTATCGCTTGCACATCAAAGAAGGCAGTATGTTAAATACGCCTCCGGTATTTGCCGTGTATGTGATTCTATTAACGCTACGCTGGCTGAAAAAAAAGGGCGGTGTATCAGGTATTGAAAAACAAAATCAAGAAAAAGCTTCTTTATTCTATAATACATTAGATGCACTACCGTTGTTTCAGGGACCTGTTGCCAAAGAAGACAGAAGTAATATGAACGCGGTATTCAGCATGCAAGACCCTAAACTGGAAAAAGAGTTTTTACAAGCGGCAGAACAGGAGGGAATGGTTGGGATCAAAGGACATAGAAGTGTAGGCGGTTTTCGCATATCCTTATATAATGCACTCCCCCTTTCTTCTGTTCAAGCAATCACTTCATTTATGCGTTCATTCGCAAATAAAAAAGGCTAATCATGGCAAGAATAAAACCTTTCAGCGCACTGCGACCTCTCCCTATTTTAGCAACACAAGTGGTAGCACCCCCCTATGATGTATTGAATAGTGAAGAAGCCAGACAGGAAGCATTCGACAATACCATCTCATTTTTACACATCACTAAAGCTGAGATTGATCTGGATCCAGAAGTGGATGTTCATAGCGCAATAGTATACGAAAAGGCAAAACAAAATCTGCAATATATGCTGGCAGAGAATGTTTTTTTTCAAGACCCACAGCCCTGTTATTATATCTATATGCTGGTGATGAATGGTAGAGCACAAACAGGTTTGGTTTGCATTTCAAGTGTAGCAGACTATTTGGAAGATAAAATCAAAAAGCACGAGTTCACGCGACCAGAAAAAGAGAAAGATCGCATCGATCATATGCAAACGATCCATGCGCAAACGGGGAATGTGTTTTTAGCCTACCGTGATGTACGAAGTATTAATCAACTCATTGAATCTTGGAAAAAAAATTATGCGCCCGACTACGACCTAGTAACCAAAGATGATGTGGAACACACGATTTGGGTTATTGATGATAAAAGCACAATAGATAAAATTACAGGTGCATTTGAGAAGGAGGTTCCTTGTACATATATCGCAGATGGACATCACAGAGCTGCATCCGCCGCTAAGGTTGCTGCAGGTATGCCAAAAAGTGCGGCTGCACAGTATTTTCTAACTACTATTTTTCCGGCTAGTCAGTTAACCATCATGGACTATAATCGTGTGATCAAAGATCTAAATGGTCACACCCCTGAATCATTATTAAAAGAACTGCAAAATGATTTTCAGGTTAGGCCTTCGCCTGCAGCAGTGAAGCCTTCTCACTTGCATCAGTTTGGAATGTATGTAGACGGAAAGTGGTATAAATTGGAAGCGAAAGAAGGCGCCTATACGCAAGATCCCATAGGCATATTAGACATCAGCATTTTCACGGAACGTATTCTAAAAAAATTATTTGCGATCCAAGATCAACGAACAGACAAGCGGATTGATTTTGTGGGAGGCATTCGTGGATTGCAAGAACTAGAAAAAAGAGTGAACAGTGGAGAAATGAAAGTTGCTTTTAGTTTTTATCCGGTTAGCATTGAGCAGCTTTTTGATATCGCAGACAGTGGAAATGTAATGCCCCCTAAGAGCACTTGGTTCGAACCAAAATTGCGGGATGGCTTTCTTACTCACCTCATTTAACAAAATCACTACATGCGTTTTATCTTTTTATTTTTAGTGTGGGGAGTATTCGCGCCAATAATACAGGCGCAATCAGGAATTACGCAGATTAAACAGACTGCTCGTAATTATAATAACCGCGGTGATCACGCAAACGCGGTGATTGTACTGAAGCAAGGATTACGTGAATTTCCAAAGTCACTAGAATTAGAAAAAGAATTAGTGCTTTCACTCACTTTACAACGCGACTATGCAGCAGCAAAAGAAATTGCGGTTCCTCTAACAGAACGAACAGATGCAGATATCATCTGCTTTCAACTAGCTGGAAATGTTTACAAGGCGTTGGAAGAGGTAAAAGAATGTGATCAACTCTACCGAAAAGGAATCAAAAAATTTCCGAATAGCGGACCCTTGTATAGTGAATGGGGTGAACTGTTATGGTCAAACAAAGATGGTCGGGCAATAGTATGTTGGGAAGATGGCATTCAACTTGATCCTTCCTATGCAGGAAATTATTACAATGCGGCGCTTTATTATTCCAAAATCAATGAACCGGTATGGGCACTGCTTTATGCAGAGATTTATATCAATATGGAAAGTAAAAGCGAGCGAGGCCGCAACATGAAGAAAATTCTTTTTGAACAATACCAAAGTCTGCTCACAAAAAATAAGATCCCGGCTTTCAAAAAGAATGAGGAATTTGGAAAATCAGTTTATCAAGTGTTAGACAGCGCATCGGGGCCTGCACTGCGCGGACTTACCAATGAAAGTTTAACGATGATCCGCACCCGATTTATTTTAGACTGGTTTGCTAAATATGGGACTGCTTATCCTTATAAACTATTTGAGCATCAACAACAACTTTTGCAAAATGGGCTTTTTGAAGCCTATGACCAGTGGCTTTTTTTAGAAGGGCTGAACCCAGAGGCTTTTTCAAGTTGGACACAACAACATGCTGGTGAATATGCGCGTCTACGTGAATTTTTGTTCAACCGAATTTTCAAAATTCCCGCCGGGCACTATCACAGATATCGTTGAGTCAGGAAATTACCTAAATTGGAGTTCGCTGCAGTTTGCAGCGATAACCTACTTAACGATTTGCTATGCATCAAGCTACAAGACTATTTGACTGTCTCTCTATCAACCTTAAGGAAAACTTCGTAGAGGATATGCTGGCTGCCAAAGAAGGGGGCCAATGGAAAAAATATAGTACCCGACTTGTTAAAGAGACCGTCGACAAATTAAGTGCGGGTCTGTTGTCAATCGGCGTTAGCGGCGGAGATAGGTCCGCAGAAGGCAGAGACAAAGTTGCGCTGCTTTCAAAGAACCGTCCAGAATGGATCATGCTCGATTTAGCCGTCCAACAAGTTGGCGCTATTCTAACGCCACTTTATCCTACCATTAATGTAAATGAACTGGAGTTTGTTCTCAATGATGCGCAGGCCAAAGTTGTATTTGTTAATGATGAGGATTTGTATTTAAAAGTTATCAGTTTAAAAGATCATCTCCCCTACTTACAAAAGATCTACACATTTGAGCATGTTGCCAATGCAGCCCATTGGAAAGAACTGCTAGCAGCTTCCACACCAGCATTACTAGAACAAATTAAACCCATTTCTGATCGTATTACCGGAAGTGATTTAGCCACAATCATTTACACTTCGGGCACAACGGGAACGCCAAAAGGAGTAATGCTTTCACACCATAACATTATCACGAATCTTAAGGCTTCTATGCCATGCTTTCCTCCTGGAGATCACATGAGAGCCCTTAGCTTTTTACCCCTCAATCATATTCTGGAGAGAATGGTTACTTACCTATACTTGTTTAAGGGAACAGCTATTTATTATGCCGAAAGCATGGAGACCATCGGAGATAATTTGAAAGAAGTAAAACCACATTTGTTTACAACCGTACCTCGTTTACTTGAGAAAGTATATGATAAAATCATGCTCAAAGGCAAAGAACTAACAGGTACAAAACGAAAACTTTTTTTCTGGGCACATAAATTAGCGGAAAGATTTGAGATCAATTCTTCACAGGCCCCCCTCTATCAATTACAACTAGCCATTGCGAATAAACTTATTTTCAGCAAATGGAGAGAAGCACTCGGTGGAAATGTAAAAGCAATCATTAGTGGGGGTGCCGCATGTCAGGTACGATTGATTCGCATTTTTACGGCGGCACGTATCGTCATCATGGAAGGCTATGGCTTAACAGAAACCTCTCCCGTAATAAGTGTTAATCGTTTTCAAGAGTCAGGAAGAGAGTTTGGGTCCGTAGGCCCCTGCATAGAAGGAGTAGAGGTAAAAATTGCAGAGGATGGGGAGATACTTTGCAAAGGGCCCAATATTATGATGGGGTATTACAAACGCCCAGATCTTACTGCCGAGGTGATGCAAGGTGATTGGTTTAGCAAAGGGCCCAATATTATGATGGGGTATTACAAACGCCCAGATCTTACTGCCGAGGTGATGCAAGGTGATTGGTTTATGACAGGAGATATTGGAACCATCACTGCTAAAGGATTTTTAAAAATTACCGACCGTAAAAAAGAACTTTTTAAAACAAGTGGTGGTAAATATGTAGCCCCATTACCTATTGAGAGTCGCTTAAAGGAATCTCTTTTTATTGAACAAACAATGGTCATTGGAGCGGAACGAAAATTTGTTAGTGCATTGATTGTTCCTTCTTTTCCTAATCTCTTAGACTGGTGCCGGCAACAAGGAATAACAGAAACAGATCCAGCTCAACTTTGCAACCACAAAAAAGTAATAGAACACTACCAAGAACTGGTAGAAAGTTTCAATAAATTTTTCAACCCGGTAGAACAAGTTAAAAAATTCGCGTTACTCCCCAGAGATTGGAGCGTTGATACAGGAGAATTAACACCAAAACTTTCGTTGAAGAGAAAAGTAATTCTGGAAAAATTCAGAGACGCGATTGAACAACTTTACGGGTAAAAATCTACTTACCTGTACTGGAATCTCGACGACTCCGCTGCATCATTCGAAGGATAAACTGATCGAATTCTTTTTGTTGGGTTGTATCTAAAATATTTCTGACTTGCTGTAAATAAGCTACTGTTAAGGAATTAATAGTATTTTGCCAGTTGCTAATATTTTCATTGCATTGTGTCAATAAAGAATCAGCTTGCTGGCTATTCCCTACAGCAGAAAATAATACAACTCTCATTTTTCGAATCGAATCGTATAAGGATCTGGTCTCTTTGTAATAATTTTCTCGATAACTTAAATATTGTTGACGCTGTGCATCGGACATTTTCAACTCCTTGGCCATTTGAGCAGCAATATCAGGACGTGTACGTGAGCTGTTCGAATGTGAATGGGTTCTCCCTGTTACCAAAAAAATCACTAGTGCTGTATTTAACAATAATAAAAAGAGTACGCCCCATGTTATATATTTTGAAGTTGTCTGAACCATATACTTTTATTTGTTACTCCCCCAATTGGCGTAAGATTCATTTAATGGAAACTGATCATTAGAGGCAAATTCATTAGACCAATGTTGCAACTCCGCTTTAATAATTACGTCAGCCAATGTGGGCGAAGGAGTACGATTAATAATTAAAAATGTATTGACTAGTAGTAACAAAATCATCGCAAATAAGGCCAGTGCAGGACGAAGTTGAAAACCAACTATGGACGCTGATGAAGTTTGGTCCATCCGTGCCCACAGACGCGTATAAAAATACGCCGGAGCAGGCGCCCTTTTAATCTGGTCAAGGCTGCTTATCAACTGATCGATTGGTTCAGAAACTTCATGCTTCATATGGCAGAGGTTTTGACGTGAGGGTAAGTTAAAACTTTCGATTTCATGGATTCAATATTTTTTTCTCTAGCAACTTTTTAAGATTCAAGCGAGCTCGGTGCATTAAAGACTCTACAGCTGGAACGGTATTGTCCATTATTTCGCTAATCGCCTGGTAAGAAAGGCCTTCGAGTTTATGTAAAACAAAAGCAACTTTTTGATTTTCAGGCAGCTGCCCAATAGCTTCAAATAACTTGGCGGCATCCTCTTTCCTTTCCAATGCCACACCCGGATGATTAAAGTCCTTAATCGAATCAAGGGGATTTTCCTCCTCGGTCTCCCATAAACGCTTTAACAATCCAAAGCGCTTTTTACTTTTTCTCGCCCGTAATAGGTCTAACGCTCGCGTAGTGGTGATGCGATAAATCCAAGTAGAGAGTTTAGCCTCTGATTTGAATGTTGCAATAGAACGAAAGATTTGAATAAAAACTTCCTGGGCCACATCTTCTGCATCCGGAGCATTCTGCACTACCCCTAAAGCGGTATTATAGACCAAGTCTTGATACTTTTCAACCAGTACACGAAAAGCAGATTGATCCCCGCGCTTCAATCCTTCTATGAGCTCTAGTTCTGTCAATGAGGTGCCGATTTACCCTACAATATAAGGGAGTTTTTACTCCTATATTTGCACTCTTTGATAAACAAGCGCTACGCATTATCACCGGTCCCGTAGTTCAATGGATAGAATAGGTGTTTCCTAAAGGTTCCAGTATTGATTTGACTAAAAGATTGTCAATAGTGAATACAGGGTTAGATTTGTGATTAGTTGGAGAACTGAAAAATGGAAAGTGTGTAGTAAAAGTGTGTAGCAGGATTGTATATTTGAAATAATACTAACGTCCCATAGTTTAATGGATAAAACAAGAATTTCCTAAATTTTAGATGCAAGTTCGATTCTTGCTGGGACGACAACAAGAAAACCCTTGCATTTGTAAATCGGCAGCGATTCTTGCTCTTTCGAATTCAAGTGAAGCAATTTCACCCATAAATACCTTTTGCTGTAATAATAAATTTTTTCGATGTTTAATGAATAGTAACACCAACAAGAGTATTACTATTAAAGAAACCAAAAATGTGGCTATCGCGACAGCCACGACAATTCTCGCTTCTTGGGTGTCCATAAATTTTCAGCTAAGTAAATCAAATAGCTAATGTAATTAAACTAAAAATATACCGCTTTATCTAGCAATCACTGCGTCTTTTCTTCATGGGCAGGTATAAATACGGAAGTTCATTGCGGAAAATACCTAATTAAATTAAAAAAAGCCGCCACAATTTGCAATCGGGTATTACTCCCTGCAAAATTTAACAGTAAGTGGGATTAGTCAACTTATACAAAGGACCGGCACCGATCCAATGCAAATGTGGTGATTGGAGAGCACACTTTAATAACTTCTCTACACAATGGGTAATATGGTGTGCGGAAACCACTTGTGAAAGAATTGCTTTAAACGGCGCTCTCGTTCAAGTTTATAAAAGCCAAAATGCAGAAATTCTTGTTGTGCCCTTATGCAATTTTCATGCACAATCAACTAATCCTATAGATATTGGTGAGATTGAACCAATTATTATAATGCACCATAGTTGTAAACAACAAAAAACCTAACGCTACTTTATTCCCATACTGCATCATGCTCAGCCAGCAACCACCCTGCATAGAATGGACAATAGTGAGCATCAATTGAATTGCGACGAATTTTTAATGTGGGTGTAATAAACCCATTCGCGATGGTCCACTCTTCTCGTACTACTACTATTTTGGCAAGTTGTTCGTATGAATCTAGTTGTTCATTTACTTTTTTACGAATGTCCGAGAGAGCATGGCTTATTTGTATGCGATCAGCGGTAGAAGTTATAGCGAGCATGCAAAGGGCTAGCGCATGTGATTCACCCGATCCAACTACACAAACCTGACTGATTAACGAATGCTCTAAAAGCTTTTTTTCAATGGGCGCGGGTGCCACATATTTTCCTTTGCTGGTTTTAAATAAATCTTTGAGACGCCCAGTTATATATAAATAACCGTCTGCATCTAATCTACCTTCGTCACCCGTTTTCAAAAAACCATCCTCAAATGAGGCTGTGGTAAGTTCAGGCTCTTTATAGTAACCAATCATAGTAGCTGCACTACGCACTAATATTTCATTTTGCTCCCCCAATTTTAATTCAACTCCATCGTAGGATTGACCAACCGTTCCAAAACGAGCGGTTGCTTTTCGGTTGATCGTAGCGAGTGCCATATTCTCAGTCATGCCATAGGCTTCCTGAATAGTGATTCCCAACTTTGCGAAAAAAAGTGGCAGCGAAGGATGTAAGGGTGAAGCACCCGATAAAGCAAACCGTACGCGGGAGAGTCCTAGCTTTTTTCGCATGGCTTTTTTTAAGACCTGCCCAATCAATGGAAGGCTTAACAAAAGGTTCAAACGTTGCTGTGGAATTTTTTTAAGAATCTCTTCTCTAAACTTTTCCCAAATACGGGGCACGGCTAAAAATATAGTAGGCTGACCCGCTTCCAGATCACGTGAAAAAGTAGCGAGTGACTCAGGAAAATGAATTGTTCCTCCAGTAAAGATGCCGCAGTACTCTACTACCATACGCTCGGCTATATGGCTGAGTGGCAGGTAAGAAAAAAATACTTCATTCTTCAACTCCTCTCCTAATGCTTTCATCACCGTTAACAAACTATAACTATGTGCAAAATGGGTATGCATTACTCCCTTGGGGCTACCCGTTGTACCTGAGGTATATAAAATACAATTGAGTGCATCTTGGTTGGGTATAACATCGTGTGAAATTGGTTGAGCGGAGGAAATGAACGTATCCCAACCCATACAATCCGTCCAAGGCCAATTGGGAAACGAGACTGTTTTTATCGAAGCGGGTATTCCTGCTTTGATTGAATCAACTGTATCTAATTTTCCAATGAACAAGAGTTGACTCTCACTATGTTCAAGTATTTGTTGTAATGTATTTGCCGTTACGGTTGGATATACAGGAACTGATATATGTCCAGCCATCATAATTGCCAGATCGGCCATTATCCAATGAGGTGAGTTCTTTCCAATGATTGCAATGCGAGAACCTGTGGGTAATTGTAGCTGCAACAAAGCAGCTGCCATTTTTCTTATTTGTTGCCCCGCTTGCTGCCAGGTGTGCTGCTGTGCAACACCTTGTATAGGTTCAGATAAAAAAAGTTTCTGAGGCTGTTCTTTTTCATATTGATAGAACTTCTCCAGAATAGTTGGATACGCTGTGTTATGCTCAATCATTTGAATCAAATTGATTTTGTAAACCTTCAAACCCTTGTGAAGGAATTTTCCCTTTTAGAGGTTTGAAAAATTGCAGGATATGCTTGAAATCATTCTTTTCACTGTTGCTGGGATAAAAAGGTTCAGATACAACTACTTGTCGGCTTCCAAAATCCAAACCAATCATCACGATTGGGATTCCCGCCTTTTTTGCAATATGATAAAACCCTGTTCGTAAACGATCAACTTTTTTTCTTGTTCCCTCGGGAGAAAGTGCAATCATTATTTCTTCCTTTGAAGCTAACACCTCCACCACCTGGTCTACTACATTATGCTTGCTAAATCGATCAACAGGAATACCCCCCGCCCATCGAAAGAAAAACCCGAATATCCCATCGAATAATTCTTTTTTACCTAAAAAACGAGTTTGATTAATTCGAAGAATACTTCTATATGCAAGCCCCACCGGAAAATCCAGCCAATGCGTATGGGGACCCGCGATAATAATACATTTCTTTACCCCTTTTGGGAATTGCACAGCTGTATTCCAACCCAAAAGCTTAAATAGACTAACCCAAAATAAGCGTTGCAAGCGTCAAGTTTTTTACAAGATACTTCTTTCTATGTTTGAATATAAACAGAGTGTTTTATCTTCAGGTTTATATGAAAAGTTATTTCTATTTTATTATGATTTCTATTGGTTTTTTATCTTGTATTGAAACCCATGCGCAAGTACCTACTCCAAAAAGTGGTCGAATTATTCGACATGATAACTTTCCCTCTAACTATGTAAATCCCCGACATGTGGATGTTTGGTTGCCCGCTACTTATACACCGCAAAAAAAATATGCGGTGCTCTATATGCAGGACGGACAAATGTTATTTGACAGCACGCTTACCTGGAATAAACAGGAATGGGGTGTAGATGAGATTTTATCTTCATTACTCGAGCAAAATAAAATTCAAGACTGTATCGTAGTGGGTATTTGGAATGGAGGACGAAGCAGACTTGCAGAGTACTTTCCCCAAAAACCATTTGAGTCGCTAACTAAAGCAGAGCAGGAAATTGTTTATAATGCATACAGAAGTGGAGGGCAGTCTATCTTTTTCGGGTTACCCATCTCATCTGACCGTTATCTTACCTTTCTTACCAAAGAACTCAAGCCCTTTATTGATAAAACATATGCTACAAAAACTGATCGGGCTCACACTTTTTTGGCGGGCAGTAGCATGGGCGCGTTGATTTCTCTTTATGCGTTATGCGAATACCCCAATTTATTTGGAGGCGCGGCTTGTTTATCTACTCACTGGCCAGGACTTTTTTTCTTAGAGAACAATCCTGTGCCGGGTGCTTTCTTTTCTTACTTAGATCAAAAATTGCCTACGCCTAAACAGCATCGAATTTACTTTGATCACGGAACTGAAACCTTAGACACGATGTATGCCTCGCTTCAAAAAAGAGTTGATTCGATTGTCTTCAAAAAGGGATATAGTGCTAAACAATGGATAAGCCGCTCCTGGCCTGGACAAGACCACTCTGAAAGATCTTGGAGAAGTCGATTTAGTATCCCTGCTACCTTTTTGCTAAGGAAGTAACTTCTGTTTTTGGTTCTTGAATAAATTGGACTGAACTTTGCATCTCCAATTGGGAATCATTCGTACAATTTTAAAAATCGATAATTATGGATAACCAACCCACACACAGCCACGAAGCATCTGGAGACATTAGTAAATGCCCTTTTCATAATGGGTCTTTGAAAATGGGAGGACAGGGAGGAAATGGCACGGGCAATCAGGATTGGTGGCCTCATCAATTGAAATTGAATATTCTACGTCAGCATTCTTCGCTTTCCAATCCGATGGATGAAGGGTTTAATTATAGAGAGGCATTCTTGTCACTAGACTATGATGCATTAAAGAAAGACTTAACTACCCTCATGACCGATTCACAAGACTGGTGGCCGGCCGACTTTGGTCATTATGGCCCATTTTTCATACGCATGGCATGGCATAGTGCAGGTACATACCGCACAGCAGATGGAAGAGGTGGCGCTGGAATGGGACAACAACGATTTGCCCCACTAAATAGTTGGCCTGATAATACAAATCTTGACAAAGCACGCCGCTTGCTGTGGCCCATCAAACAGAAATATGGTAACAAAATTTCATGGGCCGATCTGATGATTTTAGCAGGAAATGTTGCTTTAGAATCAATGGGATTCAAAACGTTTGGATTTGGCGGGGGACGCGAAGATGTTTGGGAACCTCAACAGGATGTGTACTGGGGCAATGAAAAGAAATGGTTAGATGATCAACGTTATTCTGGTGATCGTGACCTAGAAAACCCATTGGCAGCGGTACAAATGGGATTGATTTACGTGAACCCCGAAGGACCCAATTGCAATCCCGATCCTATTGCAGCAGCAAAAGATATTCGCGAAACATTTGCAAGAATGGCTATGAATGATGAAGAGACGGTCGCATTGATTGCCGGAGGTCACTCTTTTGGTAAAACACATGGCGCGGGTGATGCCACCTTGCTGGGCGTTGAACCAGAAGGAGCTGCTATCGAAGAACAAGGTTTTGGCTGGACAAGTCGTTACAAAACAGGCAAGGGAGCAGACTCGATTACCAGTGGATTAGAGGTAATCTGGACCTCAACACCTACCAAATGGAGTAATGATTATTTTGAAAATCTTTTCAAGTTTGAATGGCAGTTAACAAAGAGCCCAGCTGGCGCACATCAGTGGGTAGCTAAGGATGCAGAGCAAAGTATTCCTGATGCATTTGATGGTTCCAAAAAGCATTTGCCAACCATGCTCACAACGGATCTTTCCCTTCGATTTGATCCTGCATATGAAAAAATTTCAAGAAAATTTTTAGAAAACGCTGACCGGTTTGCTGATGCATTCGCGAGAGCTTGGTTTAAACTGACACATCGTGATATGGGTCCTCGCAATCGCTACATCGGCAAAGAGGTTCCGGCAGAAGTATTGATTTGGCAAGACCCCATCCCTGCAGTAGATCATACACTTATTGATAAAAATGATATCAAATCTTTAAAAGAAAAGGTTCTAAATGCAGCAATCAGCATTAGTGCATTAGTGAACACTGCTTGGGCATCTGCATCAACATTCAGAGGTTCTGACAAGCGAGGGGGTGCCAATGGTGCCCGCATTCGATTAGCACCCCAGTGTTATTGGGAGGTAAACAACCCCGCACAATTATCGATCGTGTTAGGAAAACTAGAAACGATTCAAAAAGAATTCAATCAATCTGCAACTAGTGGTAAAAAAGTTTCACTGGCTGATTTAATTGTACTAGGCGGATGTGCGGCGATAGAAAAAGCAGCTGAAAAAGCGGGAACAAAAGTTGAAGTTCCTTTTACGCCTGGAAGAATGGATGCAACTGCTGCGCAAACAGATGTTGAGTCATTTGCCATGTTAGAACCCATTGCAGATGGATTTAGAAATTATGCAAAGAAAAAATACACTATCTCTACAGAAAATTTATTAGTTGATAAAGCACAGCTACTAAATCTCACTGCTCCTGAAATGACAGCATTAGTAGGGGGTCTTCGGGTATTGCATGCAAATTATGATCAATCCAATCACGGTGTTTTTACGCATACTCCTGAAACCTTAACTAACGACTTCTTTGTAAATCTACTTGACATGAATACGCAGTGGAGTCCGGTTAATGACACCAAAGATTTATTTGAGGGTAAAGACAGAAAAACAGGCAAAATAAAATGGACAGCCACTCGAGTAGATTTGATTTTTGGATCGAACAGTGAGTTGCGCGCTCTTGCAGAAGTGTATGCATGTAAAGATGGCAAGGAAAAATTTGTACGTGATTTTGTTGCAGCCTGGAATAAAGTGATGCAGGCAGATCGATTCTAAATACATTAACTTGCAATTCACAAAAGAGAGAAGCGCATGAAGTTTTATAACTGGCTTATTAAATATAGGTTTTGGATTGGCATCATCACGTTACTCCTTGGCGTTGCTGCTAACCTCACATTTAGCTTCTGGCCCTCCTTTCCTCTTTACTTGATTGGCGTATTACTTATTGCAGGGCATTTCTTTTTTGGCCCCTTGCGCCTGATTCAAGAATACATGGAAAGCGGAGACATGGATGGAGCCGAAAAAGTTATTGCATCCATCCGTTACCCAAATCTTTTATACAAGCCTATTCGTTCTGTTTACTTCACGCTTAAGGGCAACTTGGCTATGATGAAACAGGATTATGATGGAGCCGAAAAAATGATGAAAAAAGGGCTGGATTTGGGTATGCCCATGAAAGAAGCAGAGGGAGCCAGTCTTTTACAAATGGGAATGCTGGCCATGCAAAAAAATGACCTCAAACAAGCTGAGAGTTATGTACGCCAGGCATTGCGCAAAGGATTACCCGATAAGGAAAATCAAGCTGCAGCATTTTTACAGATGTGCAGTTTAATGATGAATAAAAGAGAGTTTAGAGCAGCTAAAGATTTTTTTAAAAAAGCAAAAGCACTCAGGCCCACTACCCCTCAGTTGGTCGACCAGATCAAACAAGTTGAAAAGTACATTTCAAGAATGCCAGGCTAATTACTTTTTACGTATATTTTCTTATTTAATAGTAGGGGTTTGGTGGAGCAAAATTGAATTTTTTTTTGCTAAGTTTGAAAGGTTTGTATCTAGTTTACGTTAGCTATAGATACTTACTAGTACTAAATGTTACAATTACCAATTAAAAAAATAAAACTGTTCTTGGTCGATGACCATCGAATGGTCATTGACATGTGGTCAAGTCTTTTGGGTGCAGATCCAAAATTTGAACTTGTAGGCGCTGCGCTTAATGGAGAAGCAGCCCTTGATGAGATTCTGACTTTATCACCACAGGTTGTTTTACTCGATATTACCATGCCTGGTATTTCTGGCATAGAGCTTGCAAAAAGCCTTAGAGAAGTAGCCCCAAGTACTAAAATTTTGGGGGTTTCGATGCACACCAATATTATCCTGATCAAACAAATGTTAATGAACGGAGCAAGTGGCTATGTTTCAAAAACTTCTTCATTTGATGAAATGAGAGCAGCGATTATCTCTGTTTATGAAGGACAACGGTATATCTGCAGGGATGTTAAAGATTATATCACAAACCAAGTAATCAGTGAACAACAATCAGATCCAGCCTATCGCATCAATCAACTAACCAAACGTGAGCTGGAAATAGTGAATATGATCAAAGACGGTTACTCATCCAAAGAAATCAGTGAAAAATTATTTATTTCAAAGAGAACTGTTGAAGTACATCGATATAATATTTTCAAAAAATTGGATATCAGCAATATCACTTCCTTGATTCGGGTTACTAATCAAGCATTTCCTAGAGGGTGAACCTACCCTTTTGCATGCCACTTCCCAAATAAACTTTCGACAGCTCCGTATCGAAAATCAAATATTTTCTTGAGTTTGCCACGAACAAATAGGGTGTTAGCAAGAGCACCCAACGGACCAAGTGGAATACGATAGTGAACAATATCCGTCATTTCTACTCCCCCTTCGATCGCTTTAAAATGATGCTGGTGATGCCAAAGGCAATAAGGACCAATGCGTTGCTCATCAATGAAATACTGCATATCCTGCACATGTGTAATTTCTGTCATCCAATAAAAAGGAATACCTAACAAAGGCTTCACGGTGTATTCAATTAACTGACCAGGATACATAGTGCTCCCATGGTAGGTAGAAACAATCGCAAACCCCATTTCAGCGGGTGTAATGCGTTGCAAATTGGCAGGATTGGAAAAAAAATCCCAAGCCTGCTCTAATGAAATGGGAATTTGCTGAATTGTTTGAAAAGAGTGAGTGGCCATGCTGATTGAATCGATTAATTTCGTTAGAATAACTATTCACACGATAAAAAGTTCAATTCGAATGTCGATTAGCAGAGAAAAACTAGAATCTAAATTTCAGGAAGAATACCAGCAATTAAATGAACAACAACGAAAAGCAGTTAATGCAGTAGAGGGCCCTGTGTTAGTAGTAGCAGGACCAGGCACTGGTAAAACACAGATTCTGGCCTGCCGCATTGGTAAAATTTTACTAGATACAGATACACAACCCGAAAATATTCTCTGCTTAACCTATACCGATGCTGGAGTAGTAGCCATGCGTAAACGGTTACAACAGTTTATTGGACCGGCTGCGTACAAAGTTCATTTAGGAACTTTTCACTCCTTTTGTAATGAAGTCATTCAGGATAATCTCCCCTATTTTGAAAAACAACACCTGGATCCCATCTCAGAACTGGAGCGAATTCAATTATTCAAGGATCTGATTGATACTTTTCCAAAAGAGCACCCCTTTAAACGCTATCGTGGTGATGTGTACTATGAAGCACAGAACATGATACGTTTATTCAGTACCATGAAAAGAGAGGGGTGGACCAAAGAATTTATAAACCATAAGATCGATTCTTATTTGGCTGATCTTCCAAATCGAGAAGAATACATTGCCAAAAGAGCAAGTAAGAACTTCAAAAAAGGTGACCTACGTACCGATCGTATTGAAAAAGAAAAAGAAAAAATGGATCGCCTACGTACGGCAGTTGGAGAATTTGATACGGTGCAGTCAATGATGAAGGCACGAAATCGATATGATTTTGAAGATATGATCAACTGGGTAATCGGGGCTTTTGAAAATAACCCATCCCTCTTATCCGACTATCAAGAACGTTATCAATATATTTTAGTAGACGAATACCAAGACACCAGCGGTTCCCAAAATAAATTAGTGGAGTTACTAATCAGCTATTGGGAGTTACCTAACATTTTTGTGGTAGGTGACGATGATCAAAGTATTTTCAGATTCCAAGGAGCGAATGTAGCGAACATGACCTCACTTACTGATCAGTATGCAGCGGAGCTAACACGTGTAGTACTTTCCAATAACTACAGATCCAGCCAGCCGGTGCTGGATATTTCTACTTCGCTAATTGAGCGTAATCAAGAACGGCTGATTCATACTTTACCTGGTTTAACCAAAGAATTGGTTGCCTCCCATCCAATCAAGAAAAATATTCAACACCCTCCACAGGTGCTTGAATTTGTTACACAGCAACAAGAAATGATTGGAGTAACAAAAAAGGTACAAGGACTACTTGCGCAGGGTGTAGAACCCGGACGCATTGGTATTATTTATAAAGAGCACAAATATGGCGAAGAGCTTGCTTTATACTTTCAGCAGTTAAAAATCCCATTCTTTACCAAGAAAAGTGCTAACCTGTTGCAATTGCCTTTGATCAGAAAAGTATTGCTGTTTTTAAACTATCTCGCGAGCGAGCATGATGTTCCCTATAGTGGTGATGAACTTCTTTTTGAAATGCTGCACTTCGATCTTTTCAATATACCCCCACTGGAAATTGCAAAATTATCCCTGGAAGCAAGTGCCAGAAAACAAAGTGATTTATCTGCCTCCATTCGTGCGCTATTAGCAGAAAAAGTAAATACGAGTAATGCTGATCTATTTACCAGCGCTAATCCTAGCCCCCTTGCAAAAGCAGGAAAATTAATAGAAGAACTAATTGCTGCTGTTTCGAATGGCACCCTTCAGCAATTGATTGAAAAGATCATTCAGCAAACCGGGTTGCTCTCACAAATTATGAAAAGTCCAGAAAAACATGAAAGCCTAAAAATGCTGACATCCTTTTTTGATTTTATCAAAGAAGAGACGCATCGAAAACCCGACTTAACCCTAGAAGGACTGGTTACACTGATTGACTTAATGCGGAAAGAAAAGATACAACTGCCATTTGTTCAAGTGAGCGGACAAGAAAAGGGCGTTAATTTAATGACAGCACATGGCTCAAAAGGATTAGAGTTTCAATATGTATTTCTAGTTGGAACCATGGCTGATCGCTGGGAGAAAAAAAGAAAACCGGCCGATGGATACAGCTATCCAGATAATCTTTTTGGCTTAAGTATAACGGGGTCAAATGAAGAGGAACTACGAAGATTATTCTACGTTGCATTAACCCGGGCAGAAGAACATTTACTAGTCACCTATAGCAAGTACAGCAATAGCGGTAAGGAGCTGGAACCCTCGCAATTTGTTGCTGAAATGCTAGACACCAAAAAAGTACACCCCGAAAAAGTAATACTTGATCAAGCTGTAATCAGTGAATTTGCCGAGTTGGCGTTGCAAGAACCCGCTCGACCTGAAATTGCCAGTTTGGAAGATGATATCATTAGTCCATTGTTAAGTAAATTTAGCATGAACGTTACTGCCTTAAATAATTACTTACACTGCCCGCTCGAATTTTACTACCGAACACTGATTCGTATTCCTGCTCCCAAAAACGAAGCGACCGAATTTGGTTCAGCTGTGCACTATGCATTAGAGCGCTTATTTAGACGAATGCTAGACAGCGGCACAGAAGAATTTCCAACTAAAGAAATTTTTATCCAGGATTTTGAATTGTACATGCGTCGCCACCGGGAAAGTTTTACCAAAGAACAATTCAAGCGTCGGATGGAATATGGGCAAACCATTTTGACAGATTATTATGAATACTCCATTGGTTCATTTACCAAAATCGTTGCAATTGAACGAAATATCAGAAATGTGGTCATCAATGGCATCCCACTCAAAGGAAAATTAGATAAGCTGGAATTTGATGGTAAATCAGTCAACGTTGTAGATTACAAAACCGGAGATCCGGATAAAGCACTAGCAAAGCTAAATGGCCCTACTGCAAAAGATCCATTAGGGGGCGACTACTGGAGACAGGCTGTTTTTTATAAAATTCTGGTTGACAACTATGAGCAAAAAGGCTGGTCTGCTGTGAGTACAGAATTTGACTTCATTGAACCAGACAAACAAAAGGAATACCAGCGGAAAAAAATAATCATCACGCCAACCGATGTTGAGATTGTAAAAGAGCAGATTACTTCCGTTTGGAATAAAATTCAGCAGCGAGACCTTTACACGGGCTGTGGCAAGGAAGACTGTCACTGGTGTCAATTTGTAAAAACGAATCAGCTAACGATTGCCTTACACGATTTAGAAGATTTCACAGCGGAAACCGAGGAGGATTAACGACTCTTTCACTCGAAACCCTGTATGTTTGCAGGTATGCAAAAAGGGGTCTATTTTTTTGTTTTTATTGGTAGTTTACTGTGGGTTTCGCTACTCACACAAACAGGTTGCGCAAGCATTGTACCCCCACAGGGCGGACCCCGTGATAGCATTCCACCCGTTTTACTAAAAGCTATTCCCGGTGATTCAGCAACACGCTTTTCAGGAAAAAAAATTGACTTCTACTTTGATGAGTATATAGATGTACAAGATGCATTTACTAACGTATTAGTTTCCCCATTACCAATCAATCCGCCCTCCATTGATGCAAGGTTGAGAGACCTTAGTGTTCGATTGAAAGATTCATTATTACCCAATACAACCTATACTATCGATTTTGGTTATGCAATCAAAGACTTTACAGAAGGAAATGTAGCCAAAAACCTGCGCTATATTTTTTCGACAGGTAATTTTATTGATTCATTAGAAATAAAAGGAAAGGTGCTTTTGGCTGAATCTGGTAAAGCAGATAGCACACTCATAGTTCTTTTACATACTGATGCAGAAGATTCTGCAGTTGCAAAAAAGAAGCCCAGTTATATTACTAAGCTTGACCGCGACGGAAAATTTCATTTCAGAAATCTCCCCTCCCGAGCCTTTTATCTGTACGCATTAAAAGATGAATCGGGTATGCGCAGGTATACAGAAAAATCACAGCTATTTGCTTTTGCTGATCTTCCTGTAGAAACATTAAAAAGCAAAGACAGTATTACGCTGTATGCTTTTGCCGCTGCACCTGCTATGCCCAACTACATACCAACCGAAACAGGAAAGCCTAAAACAGAGACCGATAAGCGATTAAAATTTCAAACGAATCTGCAAAATTCACAACAGGATATTTTAGAATCCCTGACTTTCCAATTTGATAATCGAATCACCAAACTAGATTCTTCGGGGATTCAACTTTTTAAGGATTCATCCTACACCCCAATAGATTCTTTCCGCTTTTCACTGGATACAACACAAAAGCTACTCACATTTTCTACTCCTTGGCAAGAGGGAACTGTTTATCATCTTGTGTTAGCAAAAGGTGCAGCTGAAGATTCACTGGGCAAACAATGGACTAAAACAGATACACTCAACTTTACTACAAAACGGAAAGTTGATTACGGAAAAATAAAAATTCGTTTACGAGGGCTAAATCTTGCCTCATTACCCGTTCTTCAATTCTTCCAAGGTGAACGATTGATAAAATCAGTTTCGCTAACCGGTCCACTATTTGAAGAGGAGTTAATGCCGCCGGGTGAATATCAATTACGAATACTATTGGACTCAAACGGAAATGGGAAGTGGGACACCGGTCAATTTTTTGAAAAGAGAAAACAACCCGAACACGTACTGCCGATTGAAAAGAGAATTTCGATCAAACCAAATTGGTCAAACGAGTACGAAATCGAATCGGGGATCCGTTGATCCAGCCCCTATCTTTGCACCATGCAACTCTCTTCTGTTTTACTTGAAAATGCAGTACAAGCTTTTTCCAAATTACCAGGGATCGGAAAAAAAACTGCATTACGTTTAGTGCTGCATTTATTAAAACAAGAAGAGGCAACCGTGACGCAATTCAGCGAAGCGATTACCCGATTAAAAAAAGAAATTAAATTTTGTACACGTTGTGGCAATATCGCCGATAAATCGCTTTGTTCCATTTGTGATAATCCAGGACGTAAACAACAACTGATTTGTGTAGTAGAGAGTATACGCGATGTGATTGCCATTGAAAGCACACAGCAGTTCAATGGCATCTATCATATTTTAGGCGGCATCATTTCTCCACTCGACGGAATAGGTCCAGAACAACTAACTATCGATTCGCTAGTAGCACGGATCAAAAAAGAAAAAACAGAAGAAGTCATCTTTGCACTCAACCCTACTATCCAAGGAGATACGACCATCTATTACATTCAAAAGAAATTACAAGACCAACCCGTTCGTATCACTACGATTGCCAGAGGGGTAGCTTTTGGTGGCGAATTAGAATATGCCGATGAAATGACGCTGGCACGCAGCTTGCAAAACCGTCTTCCGGTAGAACGGTATGTAAATGGGCGCTAAGGCGTTTCCTTGGGAGGTATCCTTATTTTTCATAGCTTTGTGGCCACTTTCGGGCGGATTTGTTTATTGTTCGGCCTTTCTCCAACGGAACTAATAAACGCAGGAACACATCACCGTTTCCCTCGTTTATTCAGCAACGTTTTAGATTTTCTACAAATTCTCCTGTCAGTTATAACCATTTGACTATGAAAAGTATTCAAGCTGCATTACAGCAGCGTATTTTGGTAATTGATGGCGCGATGGGAACTATGATCCAGCAGCATAAACTCACCGAAGCGGGTTACCGAGGTGAACGTTTTAAAGACTGGCCTTCTGACCTGAAAGGGAATAATGACCTGCTCAATATCACACAACCTGAGATTATAATTGGTATTCATCAACAATACATCGAGGCGGGTGCAGATATCATTGAAACCAATACTTTCAGCAGCACCTCTATTGCTATGGCAGATTATGGTATGCAGACGCTGGCAAAGGAATTGAATATCGCTGCAGCCCGCTGCGCAAAAGAAGCGGTGAGACGTTCAAAAAAAGTAGCTTGGGTTGCTGGCTCAATGGGACCTCTAAATAAAACATTATCACTTTCTCCTGACGTTAATAATCCCGGATATAGAGCAATCACTTTTGATGAAGTGGTAGAGGCATATTATGAGCAAATAAGTGGTCTAATAGAAGGCGGAGTGGATGTACTATTGATTGAAACCATCTTTGACACCCTAAATGCAAAAGGGGCAATCTATGCAATCAAAAAATACTTCGATGAAACGCAACAGCCTCCTCTTCCCATTATGATCAGTGGAACCATAACCGATGCCTCTGGCCGTACACTGAGTGGTCAAACACTCGAAGCATTTTATACTTCTGTAGCACATGCACAACCCCTAAGTGTTGGACTCAATTGTGCATTAGGTGCAAAAGAGATGCGACCCCACATCGAAGAGTTATCAACCTTAGCCAGCTGTTATGTATCGGCGTATCCCAATGCAGGACTACCTAATGCAATGGGTGAATACGATGAAAGTCCTGCAGATACCGGACACTACTTAGAAGAATGGGCACGCGAAGGATTTGTAAATATTGTTGGTGGATGCTGTGGCACCACACCCGATCATATCAAACATATTGCTGAACACGTGAAAAATCTTCACCCCCGACAAGTACCTGCCGTAGAAACCACCCTTCACTAATTTCGAAATTCACCATGGAACATAAAACAATAAAACCTTACTTACGATTAGCAGGACTAGAGCCCCTGGTAGTAAGACCAGAAACAAATTTTTTGAATGTAGGGGAACGAACCAACGTAACAGGTTCAAAAAAGTTTGCAAGACTCATTCGTGAAATAAAATATGAAGAGGCGTTAAGCGTTGCACGTCAGCAAGTAGAAAATGGAGCACAGGTGCTAGATGTAAATATGGATGACGCATTACTGGACGGTGTGGAGGCCATGACTACCTTTTTAAATTTATTGCAAAGCGAGCCCGACATTGCCCGTATTCCAATCATGATTGATAGTTCCAAGTTTGAGATCATTGAAGCGGGACTAAAATGCGTACAAGGAAAGTGTATTGTTAATTCCATATCACTCAAAGAGGGAGAAGAAAAATTTTTACAACAAGCTACCATTTGTCAACGCTTTGGAGCGGCAGTGATCGTAATGGCCTTTGATGAAAAAGGCCAGGCCGACACCATGATGCGCAAAGTGGAGATTTCTGAAAGAGCCTATCAATTATTAACAACCCGCTTACACTTTGCTCCGCAAGACATCATATTTGATCCCAACATTTTTGCAGTAGCAACCGGACTGGAAGAACACAATAATTATGGCGTTGATTTTATCGAGGCAACCCGATTGATCAAACAAAAAATGCCACTAACCAAAGTAAGTGGTGGCGTAAGTAATCTATCGTTTTCATTTAGAGGGAATGACCACGTGCGCGAGGCGATGCATGCAGTATTTCTTTATCATGCCATTAAAGCCGGAATGGATATGGGTATTGTGAATGCAGGTCAGTTAGTGGTGTACGATGAAATCGAACCCACGCTACGCCAGTTATGTGAAGATGTGATTCTTAACCGAAATAATGATCAAAACGAAGCCACCGAAAGACTGATTGTATTTGCCGATACAGTTAAAGCAAAAGGAAAAGCAGAAGTAAAAGATGAAGCGTGGAGAAATAATTCAGTTGAAGAACGTCTCAAACATGCGCTGATCAACGGAATTACGGATTATATAGATACAGATACTGAAGAAGCCAGATTAAAATACCCTAGACCGCTCGAAGTAATTGAGGGACCCTTGATGGCAGGCATGAATGTAGTGGGAGATCTTTTTGGTGCGGGTAAAATGTTTCTGCCTCAGGTTGTAAAAAGTGCACGAGTAATGAAAAAGAGTGTGGCCTGGCTAACCCCTTACATCGAAGAGGAAAAGAAAAATAATCCCCAAGCCTCAGCGGGGAATGTACCCAAAGTATTACTCGCTACTGTGAAGGGAGATGTGCATGACATTGGGAAAAATATTGTGGGCGTTGTATTGGGATGTAACGGCTATGATATTATTGACCTAGGTGTAATGGTACCTGCAGCTAAAATCCTGGATACCGCTCAAAATGAAAATGTAGATGTGATTGGACTCAGTGGGCTAATTACGCCGTCATTAGACGAAATGGTGTATGTGGCACATGAAATGAAAAGAAGAGGCATGACGCAACCCTTATTAATTGGAGGTGCCACAACCTCACGGATGCACACCGCTGTTAAAATTGCGCCACAATACGAACATGGCGTATTACACGTGCTCGATGCATCTCGAAGCGTAACCGTGGTGAGCTCTTTATTGAATAAAAAACAAAAACCGCAATTACTTCAGCAAACGAAACAGGAGTACCTGACACTGCAACAGCAATTCCTAAATAAAAACAAAAAGTCATTAATCCCATACCAGGAAGCAGTGGTAACAAAAGAATATTTTGACTGGAAAAAATACAAACCGACCACCCCGTCTTTTACAGGTAAACGTGTTGTTAAAAATGTAGATTTAGCCACTATATCTCGTTATATAGATTGGGGGCCATTTTTTATTGCATGGGAAATGCCGGGACGTTTTCCAGATGTATTGTCAGACAAAGTATTTGGACAAGAAGCACAACGATTATTTGAAGATGCTAAAAAATTAATCGAAAAAATAGTTGCCGAAAATTGGTTCCAAGCAGATGGCGTAATTGGATTTTGGCCTGCCACTAGTAATAATGCAGATACCATCACTTTACAAACAGAAAAAGGAGAAGTACATCTGGAATGTCTGCGGCAGCAATTAAAAAAAGCGGTTGGACAACCTAGTTACTCCTTAGCAGATTTTGTTTGCCCCGCCGAATTGGGTACCGACTTTATGGGCTCATTTGCAATTACAATCCATGGTGCTAAAAAACATATTGACCAATTTGCGAAGGAGCAAGATGAATACAATAAGATTTTAGTACAGATATTAGCCGATCGCTTTGTAGAGGCATTTGCAGAATATTTACATGAACAAGTGCGTAAAGAATACTGGGGTTATGAACGCAATGAATCACTCACCAATCTGCAATTAATTCACGAAGAATATAAAGGCATTCGTCCTGCACCTGGATATCCAGCCTGCCCAGATCACACGGAGAAATTAAAACTATTTGCGCTACTCAATGCCACTGAAGAAATTGGCATCACACTCACCGAAAGCTTGGCGATGAATCCACCTGCCTCGATCTGTGGTTGGTATTTTGCGCATCCCGAAAGCCACTATTTCGGATTAGGAAAAATTGAGCGCGACCAATTAGAAGATTATGCCAAGCGAAAAGGAATGACACTAGAAGAAGCAGAGAAATGGCTTCGACCAGTTTTTGAATAGTTAAGCCAGTATTTTTTGCCGAAAGGATGAACAGTGCTTCAGCAAATTCCTAGTTGATGTAAATCGGCATGAAGCTGTGCTGCGGATTTAAAGTGGATACTCTTCATCCCCATCTGCTCCCCTGCTTTTACATTACGCAGGTTATCGTCAATGAAAATAGCACGTACAGGATTGATTTGATAGCGCGTAATAAGGAGTTGATAAAATTCGGGAAAGGGTTTACGGGTTCCTTCTTGACCACTTACGAGTCGTCCATCAAACCAGTGTAAAAAATCAAAGCGCTGCAACGCGATATGAAAATTTTCACCACTCCAATTCGTTAGCGCATAAAACTGAAATCGGTCTTTTGCTTTGAGTGCTTTAAACAGCGCAACTGTTTCGGGAATTGGTCCTTTTAACATCTCAACCCAACGTCCATAAAAATCACGAATCGGTTGCTCCCATTTGGGTTGAGGAAACTCGGCTAACTTTTCTTCCGTCGCCTTTTGCAAAGAGTACCCAGCATCTTGTTGTTCGTTCCAATCTGAAGTACAAATATGTTTGAAAAAGAATTCTCGGTCAGCAGGATCGGCAAAATAAGAGTCATCATACACATATAGCGGGCTCCAGTCCACTAAAACACCACCTAGATCCCAGACAATTGTGTCAATAGAAGAATTCAAGACCTACCGTATTTCAACTTGAGAAGGATCATGACACCAGACATCAACAACATCACTGCATTGGTAAGGATGATAACAAAGTTATTAATCATAAATCCATATATCAGCCACATAATCTCGTTGATAAAAGCTATCAAAAACATAGTGAGTGAGATATCCTTAGCAGATTGTTCTCGCCAGGTTTTGATTACTTGAGGTAAAAATGTAAAAGCCGTTACGGCCCCAGCCGCGTAACCAAGAATTTCAGCTGCACTCATAAAAATATATTTAGTACCCGAAGATACCACATCTATCGTTTTTCCAATAGCCACCAAAGTCGCTTGCGTGGCTTAATCTGGTAGTTGGTTCGTATATACCGTTGAATATGCGCAATAGCCTCCTCTACATCATCAGTAAATAACAAAAGATCTAAGTCTTCAGCAGAAATCGTACCCTCCTGTTGCATTTTACTAAACACATCCATCAAGGGTTGATAAAATGTCTTGCCAAACAAAATAACGGGGAACCGTGTAATTGTTTTTGTTTGCACCAAGGTGAGCGTTTCAAATAATTCATCCATCGTACCAAATCCACCGGGCATAATCACAAATGCATAAGAATATTTCACCAGCAATACTTTTCGAACAAAAAAATGCTCAAAGGTTATAGAGCGATGTAAATAGGGATTCTCCTTTTGTTCAAAGGGTAAAACAATGTTACAGCCAAAGGACTGACCGCCATTTTCAAAAGCTCCTCTATTGGCCGCTTCCATTATTCCGGGCCCCCCACCAGTTAATGTTGTAAATCCCATTTCAGCAAATCGTTTTCCAAACTCACGCGCCTGCCCATAATAGGGATGCTCTTCGCCAAATCGTGCAGAACCAAAAACGGTAATGCAAGGACCTGAAAAATGAAAGTTCCTGAACCCTCTTATAAATTGTTTGAATACACGCCAAGCAAATAAGAATTCATACCCCCGGCTTTTAGGTCCTTCCAGATAGACATGATGTTTGGGCGGTATCAACTGGGGTTCGTGCTTTTTTTGAACAGATGAATTCATACTACATTATTTAATGGGCATTTGCCGACATTTGCAACAAGTGCAAGTAGAATAACCCCTACAAAATTATGCGGATCGTCTCGTACAATGTAAATGGAATTCGGGCAGCCCTCAAAAAAGGTTTGCTTGAATGGATGGCGACAGACCCTGCAGATATCATTTGTTTGCAAGAAACAAAAGCAAGACCGGAAGATGTTGATACAGCTCCAATCAATTTACTAGGCTACGAAGACTACTGGTTTAGTGCACAAAAAAAAGGATACAGCGGTGTTGCGGTTTTTACAAAAATCAAACCTGATCAGGTAATAATGGGGAATGGCCATGGTCCTAGTGACGAAGAAGGGCGAGTAATCCAATTGGATTTTGGTTCTCTTCGATTAATTAATGCCTATTTCCCGAGTGGTACCAGTGGAGAGGAAAGACAGTCTTTCAAATATGAATGGTTGAACGAGTGCTTCAGCTGGTTAGATAAATTGAAAAAAAAGCACCCCCACTTAATTCTCTGTGGCGATTATAATATTGCACATCAGGAAATTGATATCCACGATCCAAAGGGAAATAAAAATTCATCAGGATTTCAACCAGAAGAAAGGGCCTGGATGACACGCTTTTTTGAAAGTGGTTGGGTAGACACTTTTCGACTCCAACACCCAGAACCGCATCAATATACTTGGTGGAGCCAGCGTTTTCCCAGTGTTCGTTTGCAAAACAAGGGTTGGCGTATTGATTATATCAATGTTACCACGCCGCTGGAAAAAAAGATAAAAAAGACAGCGATTTGGCCAGCTATTAAACATTCTGACCATTGCCCTGTTTTTTTGGAATTAACTAAGTAAATCATGTACATCTATAATGTGACCATAAAAGTTGACCACGCCATTGTAAAAGAATGGCTGCGTTGGCTTAAGCAGGAACACATCCCTGAGATATTGGCAACAGGTTGTTTTACAGAAGCAACAACCTTGGAATTATTAGAAACCGTGGATGATCAAGGAGCAACATTTGCGGTACAGTACAAAACCCCCCGCTTAGAAGATTATCGTTCTTATTTATCCAAATACGCGCCTGAATTACGCCAAAAAGGGGTAGAGAAATGGGGTAATAAGTTTATTGCATTTCGCACATTTATGAAAATCGTGGATTAGGGGTGTAAAACCCATTATTTTATTTTTCCGCTATGAAAAAGCGTTTAAATTTGTCGCTCCCGATACCCACAAAAAACCAACGCATGAACAAAGGAGACCTTATCAATAAAGTAGCGGACGATACCGAACTGACCAAGGTGCAAGCTAATGAGGCCATCGATTCGCTATTGGAAGCCATTGCAAAAACTCTGAAAGGGGGTGGCAAGGTAACCTTAGTTGGATTTGGCACTTTTTCTGTTTCAAAACGTGCAGCGCGTAATGGAAGAAACCCAAAAACAGGCGAAACAATCAAAATTAAAGCTCGTAAAGTTGTGCGCTTCAAAGCTGGCAAAGAACTAGCAGAAATGCTTTAAAATAAAAATCAATAAATATATACAACTATGGGAAGAGGTGATAAAAAAACAGCCAAAGGGAAACGATTCAAAGGTTCTTTTGGAAAAAGTCGTCCTGCTAAAGTAACCAAGAAAGCTGCGACTAAAAAGAAGAAGTAATCATCATAACATGACTACCAAAAAAGAGGGAGCGCTGCTCCCTTTTTTTATTTGACTAAGGTTCCAACTTTTTCTCCTGTAATGACCCGCTTTAGATAATTGGGTTCATTCATATTAAACACAATGATTGGAAGCTTATTTTCCATACAAAGGGTAAAAGCAGTCATATCCATCACCTTTAGTTGCTTGGATAAACAATCCGAAAAACTAATCTCTTCAAAACGGGTAGCTGTTTTATCTTTTTCAGGATCGGCAGTATAAATGCCGTCTACACGAGTTCCTTTTAAAATCACATCTGCACAGATCTCAATAGCACGCAAAGAACCTGCTGTATCGGTTGTGAAATAAGGGTTTCCGGTGCCAGCACCAAAAATCACCACGCGTCCTTTTTGTAAGTGACGAATGGCTCTGCGTCTGATATAAGGTTCGGCGATCTGTTCCATTTTAATTGCACTCTGCAGGCGAGTATAGACTCCAATTTTCTCTAACCCTGCTTGTAATGCCATTCCATTGATCACCGTTGCTAACATTCCCATGTAATCGCCATGCGCACGTTCAATTCCGGTTTCCTGCTCGTTCATTCCTCTATAAATATTTCCGCCTCCTATGACAATAGCCACTTGTACGCCTAATTCTGTGATCGACTTGATGTCTTTGGCGTATTGAGCAATGACATCGGTATCGAAGCCAAAATTCTTATCTCCCATTAAAGCTTCACCGGATAATTTGAGTAGCACTCTTTTGTAAACAGGTAACATGAAGAAGGTTTTGGTGTAACGAAGATATACTATTTGCAAGGGCAAAAAAAAGCGCCCGATTTCACCGGGCGCTCTATCAAAATTTCAGGTTTTTCATTTAAAAATTAACCGAGTGCAACACGCTTAAAACTTGTTATAGTCAAGTTACCAGCTTCTTTTAGATAGTCAGCAACAGACTTGCTGTTATCCTTAACAAAAGCTTGGGCGGTGAGGGTTTGCTCTTTAAAAAAAGCTCCCATTTTACCTTCAGCGATCTTTGCAATCATTTCGGCAGGTTTACCGGCCATTTTAGGGTCCTGCTTCATCAATTCAACAACGATGCTCTTTTCACGCTCAATCACTTCGGCAGGTACCGAAGCTGCATCTACTGCAACGGGGTTTAACGCGGCAATTTGCATCGCCAAATCTTTACCTGCTTCGGCAGCTTCTTTGTCCATTCCAACTAAAACGCCAATACGATTAGCACCATGTATGTAAGAAGCTACATAAGGTGCATCGATGCGCTCAAACTTGGTAACACCAATCTTTTCACCAATAGTGGCTAGTTTCTCATCAACCAAAGCAGCTACGGTCAACGCACCAATTTTAACATTCATCAATTGTTCCAATGAAGTAACATTATTAGCAATGGCAGCCTCTGCAATGCTTTTTCCAAACGCGACAAAATCTGCATTCTTAGAAACAAAGTCTGTTTCGCAGCTCACACACACTACAATACCTGTTTTGTTATCAGCTGTAGTTTGTGCAATCACCACTCCTTCTTTTGCTTCACGATCACTACGCTTAGCAGCAACTTTTTGACCTTGCTTTCGTAACCAGTCGATGGCTGCTTCAAAATCACCGTTTGTTTCAGTCAACGCTTTTCGGCAATCCATCATACCGGCACCTGTTGCCTGGCGAAGCTTGTTGATATCCTGTGCACTGATTGAACCTGTACTCATTTTACGATATAGTTTTTAAAGCTGGCTTGCTACAAGCTGCCCTGCTCAAATTGTTAATGAATAAAATTACTTGCGAGCTCCACCGGGACCACGACTAGTACTACCAGAAGTAGTACGACGACGGGAACCAGCTGCACCACCACGACGACCTGCTCCACGGCCACCTTCAGCTTCTGCTTCGGCTAGCAACTTTGCAGCTTTCTTTTCTTTTTCGTCATCGGTGATCTCTTCTGTTTCCTCATCTTTTGCGGCTTGTCTTTCAGCTAATCCTTCTTCAATAGCAGCTGTGATATAGTTTACTAAAATTGCAATGGACTTAGTTGCATCATCGTTCGCAGGAATAGCAAAGTCAACCTTATTTGGATCGCAATTGGTATCAACGAGACCAAAAGTAGTTACGCCCAAACGCTTTGCCTCTGCTAGTGCGATATGCTCATGCCCAATATCAATAATGAATAATGCTGCAGGGATACGACCTAGTTGAGCGATACCACCCAACACTTTTTCCATTTTGTCTTTATCACGACTTAATGTTAAACGCTCTTTCTTATTGATGCTGTCGAATGAACCATCCCCTAACATTTTTTCGATGCTTTGCATCTTCTTCACGCTCTTTCGAACGGTGTTGAAGTTGGTCAACATACCACCCAACCAACGCTCTGTTACAAATGGCATATTCACACGCTTAGCAGACTCACTCACAATATCTTTGGCTTGTTTTTTTGTTCCTACAAAAAGGATCTTTTTTCCACTGCGGGCAATTTGCTTTAATGCCGCAGCAGTTTCCTGCATGCAGTCAACTGTTTTGTTCAAATCAATGATATGGATACCTTTCTTCTCAGCAAAGATGTAAGGCAACATCTTGGGATTCCACTTCTTTTTCAAGTGACCGAAATGTACACCGGCTTCGAGAAGTTGTTGTTGTAAAGATGTATTGTTTTCCATGATAGGTATAAATGCTTTAAAATTGAATAAAGACGATTAACGTTTAGAGAACTGGAAGCTGCGACGTGCTTTCTTGTGACCAAATTTCTTACGCTCCACAGAACGCGGATCACGCTTGAGTAATCCGGCCGCTTTTAAAGCAGGACGAAAATCAGGATTTAGTTCAATCAGTATACGGGAAATACCCAACATAGCTGCTTCTGCTTGTCCTTTTACGCCACCACCCGCTGCATTAATCTTCACATCGTATTTTCCTAACACTTCAACTGTTTTCAACGGACGCTCTACCTGATTTTGCAGATAGACCAGTGAAAAATATTCTTTGTAGTCTTTATCGTTAACCGTGATCTTACCGTCTCCTTTTGTTAGGAAAACGCGGGTTACGGCTTCTTTACGACGACCAACGCTGTTCTTTTGCTTTTCCATTTATTAATTATTTGATGGGTTGAATTCAGAATTTAAGTTCCTTGGGTTGTTGCGCACCATGCGGATGAGCTACACCTGCATAGACAAATAATTTCTTAATCATTTTACGACCCAATCTGTTTTTAGGTAACATTCCTTTTACAGCTCTTTCAATGATTACTTCAGGACGACGTTTTAATAAGCTAGAAGCAACTTCTTCTTTCAATCCACCAGGATATCCAGTAAAGTGATCATATAATTTTTGTTCGAGTTTGTTTCCTGTGAAAACAATCTTTTCACAATTGATCACAATCACATAATCGCCCGTATCAACGTGTGGGGTGTAGCTAGCTTTGTTCTTACCGCGCAATACAGCAGCGATTCTAGAACACATGCGTCCAACGGTTTGATTAGTACCGTCCACAACATACCAGTTGCGCTTAACGGTAGCCTCGTTCGCATGTTTGGTAGTGAAATGCAGTTTACTCATGATATTTTTTTTGAGATCCCGCTATCCCGGGATCAGTTTAAAAATGGACCGCAAAGGTAGCGGACCCACCTGAGAAAACAGCGCAGATAAAGAACAATTTTAAATTGTAGCCTTATAATTAATTGATTATCAATAAAATTTTTGACTGACTTTAAAAACCATTATTGAAATGCATCCATGGCCCGGGTAGGACGACCTGCATTATCAAAGGCTCCTAATGTATACCCTTTCCAGTTTCCATAACACTGAGGTTCCCAATAGAAAATTCCCAACCCCTTTTTACCGGGGATGGAACGGAGCTGAGTTTGCAGTTCCTTTAAAAATAAATAACAGGCTTCTGCTTGATCCCAGGGCATTCCCACCTCGCAAACCATTACCGGTGAATTATACCGATTGACCAGTTCAAGCATGTTGGCCTTGCATTGTGTAACCAACTCAGGCCAGTTAGATTGAGTTGGATAGAGAGAGAGTCCAATTAAATCCCACATGGCACCATACTGTTTAAGTCCATCTAAGTTCCAGCGAAATAATCCTGCATCATATCCATTGGACAAATGCACCATCACTTTGATGGCAGGATCTATTTGCTTAACAGCTTCATAACCGGCCTTAAAAAAGCTTGCATAATTGCCCATTTGCTGAGAAGCTTTCCCCAAAGGCCAAAGCATCCCATCATTGGTTTCGTTTCCAATTTGAACCCAATCAGGAGTTACCCCCCTTAACAGTAATGCTGACAAAACGCGGGTAGTGTGGGCGCGAACAGAATCACACATCGCAGCAACACCGAGTCCAGTCCATGTTGCCGGTGGATTTTGTTTACCTGGATCCGCCCAATTATCACTGTAATGAAAATCAATCAGCAGCTTCAGTCCGGCTTGTCTGACCCGCATTGCTTTTTGAATTACGTCTTGTAATCCATTCCAACCACCCGCAGGATTTACCCAAACACGTAACCGGATTGCGTTCATCCCTAATTCCCTCATCAATAAAACAGGATCTTTTTCAACACCACTTGCATTGTAAAATTTTTTCCCTGTTGCTTCCATCTCGCTAATCCAACTTATATCTGCCCCTTTAATCAAGAGTTCATTCGAAGCAGGAGGAGCGGGGGGATTTTTTTGACCACAGCCGCTGATTGTACTGACTAAAAAAAAGAGTGGCAATAAAACAAATCGGCTTCGCATCGGGAGTTGAAATTGGTTGCTGATTTAAAGATAAAAAAACGGCTCCTCGAGGGAGCCGTTTTCTATTCAGTAAGACGAAAAATTAGTTGATTGTAACTGTCTGCGTATTTTCATTTAAAGTGATTGTATACGTACCCGCCGCACTTGGTGTTTTGAAGTTTGAACCACCATCCCATTTCATTCTGCGTGGTGTGCCTATAGACTGACTTCCGCCACTTGCATCTTCGTAGTCGAACGCTCCCCAAGCATTACCTGCTAAAAATTTGATGTCTTTATTAGCTTCCAATCCAATAGTGATCGTCCAAACACCATTACCAGAATAGGTCATTTGTGGACTAACACCTGGGTTCCAAGCACCAACGCCTGTGATTCCATCACCCACCACCCTCATTTCTGTAGCAGGATAAATTTCATACTTAATACCATTGACATTGCGACCGTCCCAAATAACACGGTAGCGACCCGTTGCAGAAACATCAGGCATATTTGCGCCATTAATTTCTAGCGCTGAACCACTGCCACCCGTAGATCCGTAGCTACGAGCATTAAAGACTGTTACATCCCCATTATTCCAGTTATTGAAATCGATGAGCTTCCAGCCACCAGCAGCGTTAATATTAGTCAATCCAACAAACAGATTCTTCTCAGGATGTCCCATTGCATATGTTGGGAAGGAAGCACCTGGATTCCATCCTGCACCTGTTGCACCTCCTACAAATCCCATACGACCTTCACGTATATCGTATTTCATGTTGGCGCGATCAATGGAGACACGATAAACACCGGCTGTTGGAACAGTGAAGTTAGCTCCACCGGATATCAAGTTATTGCTTGTACCTCCGTAGTTGATTGCCCAATCACGACCCTGTGTTACTTTAAATTCAGCATTAGCAGGGAGGTAAATGTAGATGTAGTACAACTTGTTCATTGCCTCAGGACGAATATCACGAATCAACTCAGGAGCAGTTCCTGGATCCCAGTTGTTTCCATTTCCTGTAGCAGACTGATAACCGCCTGGCATGTAGAAACGAAGAATGGGAATATAAGTATTGATCAAGACGTTTACAGTATTGGAGAAAGAAACAGCACCTTGTGCAGTTACCGCTCTTACACGATATTCAATTCGACCAGGTGTTCCGCCAGCTACACCCTCGTTCAATGCTGTCTCATTCATTTCGAAGTTGGTCAAAGTCACATTCAGACGATTTAAACCAACCGCATAATCCCGAGAAGAGGCAAAATTTTTGCCTGCAGAATCATATTGCAGCGTATAGGTTATATCACCTACGTAGCCAACAAAGGAGCGCGTCCAAGTGAAAGCATTTCCGGGATCGTTAGAAACAGCCAATGTAGGACTGATTGTAGCATTCTGAGATACGAGAACTGCAGGATCATCAAATGGAGAAACGGTGACACGTAGAACATTAGACTCTAGCTTCTCATTATTATTCCCATAAGAAGAAGTCACTTTCACATCTAATGCATGCGTGCGTCCTAACGCAAACCCATAAGTCAACAAAATATTATTCAACTCGCGACCAGTAATCGCAGTGTTGCGGATACCCATCACGGTTTTTGTTACCTCTCGGCTAAAGTTGCGACCCGCAGAGTCAATAGATAAAACATATTTGTAGTTAGCTGAGTCTGTTCCATGTTGTGGATTGGTCCAGCTAAAGCTGATCACATTTCGGTTAGAGTCAGCAAGTGTAGATGTTACACTGGTAAAGTTGGAGCTCAGCACAACTGAATTGCCTTGTTTGTAAAAAGGCAAATCAGCCACCTTGGTACACGCAGTCACCAACACCACCAGGGCCCATCCGATATAAAAAAGTTTACGCATATTTTTCATGGCACTTCGTTTTTAAAGTTTAGAGTCTGGTGAGTTTGTATTTACCGGTTTGGAAGTTCACTTCAATTTTATAACGCCCTACACCAGGACTTTGGAAAGCTGGATCAGCATCGCGCTTTTCAAACTCTCCACCCAATGCCCCTGCAGGAGCTAGAGCATGGTATTGCGTTCCCCAAACACCTTGAGCTTGAATCAACTTATAGTAACCTCCCGCATTGAATGTTACATCATCGAGAACATACAGTAACGGATTACTTGCGTCTCTTCTGAACTTTTGTGTCACATTATAGGGAGCACCCATAGGATTAGACCATCCAGATGCAAATGCATCGCCGATAGCCCATAAACCTGCATCATTATATCCACCCGCCTCTGTTCCAGGAGGCTCAACTGCAAAGTCTAAGTAAGGAGTAACGCGAATTCCTAATACATTAGAGAGTAAAGGAACCGTACCATTCACTAAGGAAGCGCGAACGCGCATTTGAACATTGTAAGCAACACCAGCACGGAGTTCCATTTTACCTAACACTGTATTCAAATCTTTTACAGTCATTCTCACGCCGAGATCCTTTGAAATGGCAATCTCTTGTTTGTTAGGACTGGAAAAATTACCGCCAACAGTATCAACTTGTAGCAGATAAGTAACATCTTGAGAGCTTACTCCAGTTGTAAACCTATAGTTCGGGTTTGTCCAGTTTAATACCAGGCCAACTAAATCCTTATTCTCTTTACGAAGAACGATTGGAGAAGAAGTAGTTGTTGATAAAACAGGGTTTGTACCACCCAAATAAGCAATCTGATTTTCTTCTTTATCACAGGATGCCAATCCTAACATCAGGAAGGAACCCAAAAGAAGTTTAGCTATATTTTTCATAACAATCAATTATGCGTTTTATTAGAAACCAGGATTTTGACTCAAATTAGGATTAGAGGTACGGTTTGAAGCTGGTACAGGGAACAAATTGTACTTACTATCAACAGCAGTACCAGAAGCCACACCACCTTTCCAAGGCCACAGGTAAGTACCCGTAGTTAAACGACCATAACGGATAAGATCAGTACGTCTGTGCCCTTCCCAATACAACTCACGAGCTCTTTCATCTAAAACAAAATCAAGCGTTAGCTGACTTGCAGTGATATCTGCTGAAGTGCTGCCATTGTGTGCACGCTGACGGATTGCATTGATATACGCAAGTGCAGTTGCTGCGTCGCCACCAGCACCACCACGCAATGTTGCTTCAATATAGATCAAGTGCATTTCAGATAAACGAAAAACAGGGAAATCAATGTCTGACCAGTACTTAGTAGCATCAGAAACTGGCTGACCATCAGAGCGAATGTTTCTCCATTTATTTACATGTAAGCCATTGCTAAAATCAGCCACATCATTGATTACAACCTGCGCAGCACTAGTTCCATATAATGAAGTAGTGAACATGGCACGTCTATCCGTTGCACCCGTCAAGTCAGAAAAGCGATCCGCCAATCCTTTGGTAGCACGATAGCCAAACCAACCATCACTGGTTCCAAAGTCTGCATAATCACCCCCTGCAGCGGCATGTATAAAGAAAGTTGTATTTCCGTATGAACGGGCTTTTAAACCATCACAGGTAATAGCATAGATAATTTCATTGGTGCGCTTATCATTATCCGCCATAAACAATTCGCGATAATTAGAGTGAAGTGAATACCCGCCTGCAATTACTTTTGATGCATAGGTAATCGCATCTGCCCAACGAGCAGAACCAGTATATACTTGTGCATTCAAATACATACGAGCTAATAAAGCCCATGCAGCGCCTTTATCTACGCGACCATATTCATTGGTACGAGGATTTTTTAGCTCTGTTTCAATTGCTTTTAATTCTGTTTCGATGTAGGTAAAGAGATTAGCACGAGAAATCTCTTGAGGCAGGTTTGTACCTACACCGTTGGCTTCTGTAATAAATGTAGAACGGCCAAACAGGTCCATCATTACCCAATAATTAAATACGCGTAAGAAGCGAGCTTCAGGGCGTGTAGCCTTGATTGCATTCACATCATCAGCACTTAATTTTCTGGCTGCTAATTTTTCATCCGTTGATTCGCGGAGATATTCATTTGCAACCATGATATTATAGGTCGGACGTGCATACATTCCTTTCAAGAATGGATCTGCACTTGAATAACTGAGATTATGAAAGTCCTTAATGGTTTGGTCATTCCATGAAACCACCGCTTCATCTGTAGTTAATTCCTGACAGTTGAAGAATCCACGCAGGAAAGGAGATTGTGATCCCTCGTCGAGACCCTGAATGTCAGAGGCGCCTGCAGGACCTACGTTTCCGGTAGTAGCTAAACCACCATAAATTTTAGCTAACACTTGGCGATAGCCAGCAGCTGTAGAATACACATCCGCAGAAGTTAGATCGTTTTGTGGAAACAGATCCAGCTTCTTAGAGCAGGAGCTGACAATCACTACCAACCCCAGCAGCAGTAAATTTTTGATTGAATTATTTTTCATGATACGTTGAATTTAAAATTTAGAAATCAAGATTGAATCCAAGTGAATACACGCGAGGTCTTGGATAGAGATTTCCATCCACCCCACCATCTCCGGCATTTTCAGGATCCAACCCTTTGTAATTAGTGATCACGAAAACATTCTGTACACTTGCATTGACACGAAGCGTAGCCTTGTCGTTTAATACGCGACCTGCATTATATCCGAAATTGATATTGTCAATACGGAAGAAGGAAGCGTTATCCAAATAGTAATCAGATAAGTACCAGTTGTTATTGAAATTAGTTGTCAATAAATCACGTGTAGCATTTCCAATGAATTGCACAGGATTTTTGATGGCGCGCATTACTGCGTTGTTGGAGTTAACGTTATTATAGAGATAGTTACCCAACATACCGTGACCAGCAATTCCAAAAGAAAAATTCTTAATGCTCAATGAAGTAGCAAAACCAAGCAATACATCTGCTGCTGGCTTTTGACTGATCTGACGGTCGTCGTTGTTGATCAGACCATCACGATTCGTGTCTTCAAATAAACCTTCAATTGGTTTTCCATTTTGATCATAGATCTGCTTCAGCATATAAAAGCTGTTTGGCGCATACCCTACAGCATGAATACCGATTGTATTACCTGTACCACCACCAATACCCGTTACTTCCTGTCCTTTGAACTTAGGATCAGGGTTGCGAAGTAGGTTAGTGATTCTTGCTTTGTTGTAAGTGTAGTTCAAGTTGATATCCCAGCTAACGTTATCGTTACGGATTGGAGCAAGATTTAACGTTACCTCTACCCCTTCACTATTAATGTTACCTACGTTAGTAACAATTTCATTCACAAAATTTGCTCCAGATGCTACTGCTACATTTGCTAAGAGATCTTTTGTTTGACGCTTATAGTAATCAACCGAACCACTGATACGATTATTAAAGAAACCATAATCAACTCCAAAGTTTGTAGTAGTGGTAGTCTCCCAACGAATAGAAGGATCGTATCCTGCAGGACGTAAGTAGTTTACCCAGCTATTTCCAAACTGTTGCATAGCAGTATTGCTACTAACTGTATAGCGAGGCAAATAAGAATAGTAACTAATACCATCTTGTTGTCCTGTCACACCCCAGCCAAAACGAAGTTTGAAATCAGTAACCTTTGTTGAGTTCTTGAAGAAATCTTCACGAGCCTTCCAGGCCAATGCCAAAGAAGGGAAGTAACCAATACGATCATCAGGATTCAGTTTAGAACTGGCATCACTTCTGATAGTTGCAGTTAATAAATATTTATCCATCAACGAATAGTTGAGGCGTCCGATATAAGATTCCAATCTGTATTCAGGGCGATCCGTAAGAAATACTGGCTCAGATCCAATGATTGTATCTTTTTTTGCAGGATTGGCGCGGTCAAACACGGCACGATAGCTCAACGAAGGGAAATTAGAAACCTTTGTCAAGAAGCTTTGGTAACCATGCGTAACTAATACATCAATCTTACTTTTTATGCTTTTGATTTCTTTAGCATAAAACAACCCGATATCAGCTAACTGATTTACTTTTTGCTGCTCGTAGTATTGACGACGTCCACCACTTCTGTAGTTAGTGGCAGAAGCTGAATCCGTATTATCATTACCACTTCCCGCGGCAAAATCCATACCCACATTCGCTTGGATTTTCAAATCAGGGAAGAAAGGAAGTTTATATTCAGCCTGTACATTTCCAATAACGCGATTCACCGTTGAACGATTGTCACGTAACATCAGTAATCCAACTGGGTTACGGTTAGATAAGTCATTTGGAACAGCTCCATTTAACCACTCGTAATAACCACCCCAATTATTGTTACCGCTTAATACAGGTTTTGTTGGATCAAAACTTACTGCATTTCCAATTGCGCCTTCATTCGCAAAACGATTACGCGTTTGAGAAGCCTTCACATTCACATTCAATGAAAGGTTATCATTCAACAGTTTTGGAGAAAGATTAATTGCAGTAGAAATACGACTAAAGTTGTTCGTCTTTAAAATACCATTCTGATTCAAGTAACCCAACGATGCACGGAAAGGAATGTTACCCAAGCTTCCAGTTGCACTGATCGTGTTATCAACACCAATAGCAGCCTGGTAAATTTCTTTTTGCCAATCTGTGTTGGCGGTACCCAACATGTTTTTATACATATTGCTTCCCGTTGCTACTGCGTCTTTTGTAACGATATCTCTGATTTCATCTGCAGTGAGAACATCTACATAATCAGTAATCATTCCTACAGAAGTAGTGTTAGAGAAGTTATAACGCATGGCACCTTTAGAACCTCTTTTAGTAGTTACGATGATCACACCATTAGAGGCACGTGAACCGTAAAGAGCAGTGGCAGAAGCATCCTTAAGGATGGTCATTGACTCAATATCATTTGGGTTGATGGTGTTAAGCAAGTTTGCAGAACCAGATACACCATTTCCGTCTACGGGTACTCCATCAATTACCAATAAAGGATCATTACTTGCATTCAAAGAAGCACCACCACGAATACGGATACGGCTTCCACCTCCTGCAGCTCCACCACCTGTTGTGATAGATAGACCAGCCACTTTACCAACAAGCAATTGCTCAGCAGAGTTGATATTTCCTTTTTGAAAATCTTTAGCCGTTACAGCAGTTACAGATCCGGTCAAGTCTGCTTTTCGACGCGTTCCATACGCTACAACAACAACATCACCCATTGTAGTACTAGCACTGGCAAGTACTACATTCACAGAGTTGACTCCCTGAATAGAAACTTCCTGTGTTGTAAATCCTACAGAGGATAATACAAGCGTGTTGACAGTTGATGAAACGGTGAGTTGAAATTGACCTGTTGCATTGGTTTGTGTTCCGGAAGAACTGCCCTTTGCTGCAACACTCACACCTGAAAGTGGAGCACCCGCAGCATCAACAACTTTTCCTGAAATCATTCGATCCTGTGCAAAGGAGAATTGTACAACAAAGGCTAGCACGAAGAGGCCAATTGCCTTCGAGACGTTAGGTAATGACATAAGCAATCATTATTGGTTTAGCAATCTAGTTTGGTTACTCGAAATGTGTATCTCTTACACAATATTATGAAATTTATAAAACAAAAAAATCTTTTGTTAAACCCTCCGTTCCCTATTTAATTTATAAAGACGACCTGGCCGGTGTGGAACATTAGCCTCAATCTCCTTGAGATCTGTTAACCAATCTTTTAGCATGATTTTTTTGCGGAAATTCCGACGGTCTAACCCTACCCCCAAGATAGCTTCATATACTTCTTGGAGTTCCCTTAATGAGAATTTAGGAGATAAAAGATTGAAAATCAATGGTTTTTCCATCACCTGGTCCCGAAGTCGGTTGAGGCAAGACTGTAATATGTTATGGTGATCAAAGGCCAATTTTTTAATAGAGTGAACAGGGTGCCAGGAAAGTTCGTTGTGGCTGAGCTGTAGTCGATGATTGCGGATATCAATCAAAGAGTAATAAGCTGTAGTTACTACTCTTCCGGAAGGGTGACGATTAATTTTACCAAACGACTGCACCTGTTCCAAGTAAACATCATCCAGCCCTGTTCTCTCGGTAAGAACTCTGTAAGAAGCAGCATCTAAATCCTCGTCGGGACGAACCAAATCTCCCAGCAATGAATGCAACCCCTCAAATTCTTCTAAGTCAGATTTTATAAGTAGCACTTTCAATTCACGATTCTCATACCCGAGAATTACACAGTCAACCGATACAGCAATATTGAAATATTCCTGGTGACTTATCTTTTCAGTAACGGCATTTTTTAACCGAGTAATAATTCTATCCGGCATATTTATCAGTTAGTGAATGACAAAACGAAGTGTTTTAGTACTTCCCGCTACTACACAACGAATGAAAAAATTACCGGCAGGAAGGCTTTGCAATTTTTGTTGGAGTGCGATTCGTTGAATCCCGCTATTTAATTGACCGCTGTATAAAAGGCCCAGATTTTGTCCCCCTGAATTATATAATGTGGCTTGCACCAACCCTACAGCAGGCATTTCTAAATAAAGATCCACCGCACCCGTTCCGCTAGTAGTACGGGTTATCAGATTAGGCAGCAATTTCACTACCAAACTTGAAATAGGAGTTCCGCCTCCACCGCCTCCACCACTATTCGTGATATTTCGGTTAACATATACTCTGTATTCGCCAGGTTGTAATAATATAGATTGTCCACTCCCCGTGGCAGTAAAAGTGCTTCCACTTAAATAATCATACCAGGTTCCGGCATTAGGAAATGTAATAGTGGCTTGTGAAGCGGCTACATCAAAATTACCCAGCACTATAATATTAGAAGTATCCGTTGTGAGTTGTAACCACTTAAAGGGTCCATTGAAAGAATGGACAACTCTATCAGAATAAAAATTGTTTTTGTAAAGAGGATGCTGACGTAATTGATTCAGCTTACTATACACAGTGTATAAAGCCGCACGATCTTGCACCTGCTGATAATCCCACTTTATTGGTTTGTTAGAAGTACGACAGTTGTTATTAACGGTTCCATCTGGGCAATGGTTGATTGAATAGTCATATCCCAGTTCTCCAAATTGCCAAATCATACGTGGCCCTGGAATCATCATACCAAATGCTGCTGTTAATTCCATTCTCTTTAATGCGGTAGAGAGGCTGCGTATGTTATAACTACCCAACGAATTTCCAAATTGTAACGCTTTATACATCAACCGCTCCTCATCATGACTTTCCATGTATCCCACCAAATGAGGTTTTGTCCAACCACGTGCCGTGAAAATATTCCCGCTGAAATTTGAATTAGGCAAAAATCCCATTGCGGCTTCCTGAAAATTGTAGGTATTATTTCCCCATAGTAACATGCCGTAATTGGAGAGTTCAATCTCCTCGCTATTATCTGCAAAGTGTTCAAGTATTACATAACTACCCGGCAATTTCAATTGCATGGTATCATAATAACGCTTCCAAATCGCAACACGACTTGCATCGTATCGTCCCCAGGCCGCTACATCGGAACCCGTGTTTACCTGAGTAAACCCTTTAGAAAGATCAAATCGATAGCCATCCACTTTGTATTCTTTCAACCAATGTTCCATTACGCGACTGCTGAAATAACGGGTTGCTAAACTTTCATGATTAAAATCATTGAACACATTAAAGGGATGACGTGCCGTTTCGTTTAACCAAGGATTATTAGCAGCAGGTTGGTTACTAGTGCTATTCCAATAAAGCGCCGCTAATGGATTGCTGCCCGTGGTATGATTTAATACCATATCCATAATCACAGCTATTCCGCGTCGATGACAAGTATCGATAAATGCTTTTAATGTATTCTTTGGTCCATAGTATTTATCGGGTGCTAAAAAATAAGCAGGGTTATAGCCCCAGCTTTCATTGCCATCAAACTCTTTTACAGGCATCAACTGAATAGCATTTACACCAAGACGTTGCAAATAAGAAAGCGTATCGCGTAATGTTTTCCAGTCATGATTAGCTATAAAATCACGCAACAACAACTCATAAATAATCAATCCTCTTTTATCTGGGCGAGTAAACGCAGGCACACTCCAACTATAGGTGGGTTCATTAGTTTGAGCCACACTTACAATACCCGTTGTTCTTCCTGTAGGGTACGGTTTCAAACCTGGAAACGTGCTACTGGTTATATACTGATCATTCCAGGGGTCCAGTACTTTTTCTGCATAGGGATCACCCACTTTCAATACCCCATCTACCAAATACTGAAAAGCGTACTCTGTTCCTGGCGTAAGCCCAGTGATTCGCAACCACCAATAATTTCCATCCGGCGTTTTATTCATGGCATAGGCGGATTGCTCTTGCCAATTACTATTGGGGAAATCGCCAATTACCGACACTCTTGATTTTCCAGGAGCATGCAGCACTAATACTATACTGGTATTACCCGCTTCATAATTAATACCATCGCGAACACCAGCAGGAAGCGGTGCTGTGGTGACTCCTCCGCTCACAAAAAAACGTAGTGTGTCACGCTTAGTAACAGAGCCAGCAATGGCTTCGGCAATCATAACCTGATCGCCAGCTGCGTTGATGACAGCATTGGCTGATACTGTAGTTACATTATTACCCGACTGAAGTTGTGTCCCATTATAAAAAAGCTTTAACGACGTGGCCGTTGTACTTGTAATGGCAGTAAGTGGTAGCGATTGTCCAATTTGTAAATTGATAGGCTCAGGGGTTAAAACAGAAGTGGGCTGATAGGGTGGGTCTGAAAAACGAACCTGCAATTCTGATGAATAAACAGGAATATACATATCAGAGCCATCCGTATTCGTTTGCTTGAGTGAACCATTTCCATTTCTGAAAAGAATAGCAATCTTTAAAATAGTTTCATTGGCTGGAACACCGTAAAAAGCACGGATATTAG